>Ga0153980_1000019_pt1 | contig 265049 bp, 267 predicted proteins | sample TSGA064MetaG_FD_104722 | JGI IMG/M metagenome (GOLD analysis project Ga0153980, IMG submission 104722) | Attine ant fungus gardens microbial communities from Georgia, USA - TSGA064 MetaG | ecosystem: Host-associated > Fungi > Mycelium > Unclassified | place: USA: Georgia, Magnolia Springs... | reverse complement strand
TTAAGCTCATAAAAATTAACTTTGCTAGCTATTGCTTGCATGTATTTGTTTCAATAAATTGAAACGTCCTACACATTGGTTCGTTTGCTTGCTTTGTTCAGTTTTCAAAGGTCTACCGTGCTGCGTTAGCAACTTTTATATCATATCAGAGCGACGTTTGATTGTCAACTCTTTTTTAAAAGTTTTTTTCAAGAAGTTGTTATTTAACTTCTTTCTTAACCTCAGCGACTTTTTCATCTTACCATCTCAAACGTTATATGTCAAACACTTTTTTTGAAAAGTTTTTTTGATTTATCAGGTTTTTCAGAGATGATATTTTTTCGACTTTGTTATAATAACACTTGTAAATTGTTTCGTCAACAACTATTTTAAAAATAGATCAATCAGTGATTGTTACAAATATCTTAACAAGGACAAGTAATAATATAGCAATTCTTAAAGGAAAAATCAACTAAAAAAATAGGCTTTTTGACAACTATTTTTATAAGCGAATTATTCATTACCAAACGTTTCGAACGTTCGTTTATAAGCAGTGTTTCGCCACTAAATCTATCATTTAAGAATGAAAAAAGAGAACTTAAGCTTTTTGCTCAACGTTCTCTTTTCGTCCGATCTTCCGTTTGAAGGATCGGTATATAAATCCGAAAGATTGTTCCTTGGCCAATGACACTCTCCGCCGTGATTTTTCCTTTATAGCTTTCTAATAGTTGTTTTGCTATAGATAATCCCAGGCCATTGCCACCTTTGGTTCTAGCACGGGCTTTATCTACTCGATAGAAACGATTAAAGATCTTATCGAGGTCTTCTTTGGAGATGCCTTCCCCGAAATCTTGGATGGCAATTTCAAAAGATTGACGATCCAATGAAATGGATAGATGAACTTCTTTTCGATCAGTGGAATATTTTACTGCGTTATCCAAGACAATAATTATGATCTGTTCAAAATGATTGCGATAGATTTTCAGCTTCAACTCATGATACAAATCATCATCCAATGTAAAGACAAAATCCGGATACAGTATTTTAAAGTTATTGAACACTTGATAGACAACTTCTTTTGCATTAGTTGTTTCATTTGCATAATGAACATCCACTTGTTCCGCTCTTGAGAGATCCAACATTTCCTGTACGAGCGTCTTCATTCGACTGATCTCTTGCATACTGGCTGCGAGGGACTCATCCAAGATCTCTGGATCATCTTTTCCCCAACGCTGCAACAAATTCATATGTCCTTCAATGATTGCTACAGGTGTTCGCAATTCATGAGAAACATCTTCAACAAATCGCTCTTGCTGCTCAATGTACAGGCGCATGCGATCCAACATCTCATTAAAAATATCTGCTAAATCAGACAGTTCATCGTTGGTATTCAATTCTGGCATATGCACGGTTGACTGCGGGTTTTTCCGGACGGTTTCCATCGTATCCCGTAGTACCTTTAACGGCTGAAGGAAATACGCTGATAAAAAGAACCCAAGCACACTGCTGAGAATCAGAGAGACAACTTCTAAGATAATCAAAGTCAGCAGCAGTTTGCTGCGTATTTCATAAAAAGAAGTCAATTCATAAAATGTTTGAGCATAGCCAATCCGCTCTCGCGTGCCTTTTGAATAAATAGGTTGGATCGAAAGAAAGCCGGTGATGCCATCTAGTGTTACGATGGTTGGCGCTTTACGTTGTGTGTCGATCAAGGCTAAATCATTTTCATGGGTCTTAAACACAAGGTCCTCATTCAAATTATAAACAAACAGGCTCAATGGTGCTTGGCCTAATTCCGAAATAAAGGAGTCGATTTTCATTAAGTTGCCATCGATCGTTGAGGTTCGATCATAGATGCTCGTCGTCCCCGCATCATTTTTGGTTAAATTACGATACGTTCGAACGAGCGTTAATTCTTGGTCCGAATTGGCTAGCCGGGAAGCAACTTCTGACATTGTCCGCTCAACATTGTTTTCTTCTTTAGCGACAATCAAATTTACGGAGGTCTTATAGGTGATCACCGCAAAGATCGTAAATACGACAAATATAAAGAAAGAACTTGCGAAGGCCCACTTTACAGTTAAAGAAGGCCCCTTCAGTTCTTTTAATTTTTTCATTCTTTTTTTAAGGTTCACGACCGCATCACATAGCCTGTACCACGAACGGTTTGGATGTAGCTTTCCTCCCCTGGTACATCAATTTTATTACGTAAATAGCGGATGTAAACATCGACAACGTTGGTTTCCACTTCTGTCTCATAGCCCCAGACTTTGTTTAATAAAACATCTCTGGCTAAAACGACATTGACGTTTTCCATTAAAGTCAACAACAGCTCGTATTCGCGTTTCGTTAGTTCAATGACATCTGTTCCACGACGAACGACACGGTTTTCTTTTTCAATCGTTAGATCGCGGTAAGTGATCGTAGTTTGTTTTGCGACGTTTTTGTCCCCTTCGATATCGATACGGCGAAGCAACGCACGTAAGCGTGCCAGCAATTCTTCAATTGCAAAAGGCTTCACAATATAATCATCAGCACCATGATCCAAACCTGATACTCGATCAATCACGGAATCTCTTGCGGTCATCATGATGATCGGGGTGTTTTTCGATTGACGCACGCGGCGGCAAACTTCTAACCCATTTAACTCAGGAAGCATTAGATCCAATAAGATCGCATCCCATTCATTATTCAGTGCCGCATCCAGTCCCGTCCGTCCGTTGTAATGAACTTCGGTATTGTACCCTTCATGCTTCAATTCCAATTCCACAAATCGAGCTAAGTTCTTTTCATCTTCAATGATTAGAATATTACTCATTATTGATAGCCCCTTTATTGATTATTCTGCCTTTAAATTAGACATTATCTGTCTTATTTTATCATGTATCTAAAAAATAAAAAAGAGATTGACCGAAAGTTCTCACTTTCGGCCTTTCTCTTTTGGATTCTCTTAAAGCTTACGCTTCGTCATACCATGAATAATGGAAAATTCCCTCTTTATCTGTCCGTTCATACGTATGCGCACCAAAGTAATCCCGTTGCGCTTGGATCAAGTTCGCTGGCAATCGATCAGAACGATAAGAATCGAAATACGCGATCGCCGATGAGAACGTCGGCACAGGTACACCTGCTTGAACAGCTAGTGCAACTACTTCACGTACAGAAGATTGATAACGTTTCGTAATATCTTTGAAGTAGTCATCTAATAGTAAGTTTTCAATGTCGGCATTCTTGTCATAAGCATCCGTGATTTTTTGTAAAAATTGCGCACGGATGATACAGCCTGCACGCCAAATTTTGGCAATTTCACCAAAAGGAAGATCCCAATCATACTCTTTTGATGCAGTACGTAATTGCGCGAATCCTTGTGCATAGCTCATGATCTTACTGAAGTATAAGGCTTCGCGGATCTTATTGATAAACTCTTCTTTGTTTCCTTCAAAAGCAACTGCTTCTGGTTTTGGTAAGACTTTGCTGGCATTGACCCGTTCTTCTTTGTAAGCCGAAATATAACGGGCAAAAACAGATTCAGTGATCAACGGTAGTGGTACGCCTAAGTCTAAGGCACTTTGGCTTGTCCATTTCCCAGTTCCTTTATTACCAGCAGCATCTAAAATCACATCAACAATTGGTTTGCCTGTTCCTTGATCGTCTTTACGGGTCAAAATATCCGCTGTGATCTCAATTAGGTAGCTGTCTAATTCACCTTTGTTCCATTCAGCAAAAATATCAGCCATTTCATCAACAGATAGACCTAAAATGTTTTGCATTAAGTCATAAGACTCAGCAATCAGCTGCATGTCCCCATATTCGATCCCGTTGTGAACCATTTTTACGTAATGGCCTGCACCGTTTGGTCCAATATAAGTCACACAAGGGGTTCCATCTTCAGCTTTTGCAGAAATTTGCTCCAGGATTGGCGCAACCAATTCATACGCTTCTTTTTGTCCTCCTGGCATGATTGAAGGACCTTTCAAGGCGCCTTCTTCCCCACCAGATACACCTGTACCGATAAAGTTGATTCCTGAGTTTGCCAACTCTTCGTTACGACGAACCGTATCTTTAAAGAAGGTATTTCCGCCATCGATCAAAATATCGCCTTTGTCTAGATGAGGCAATAGTTCTTGGATCGTTGCATCTGTCGCAAATCCAGCTTTTACCATTAATAAAATACGACGTGGTTTTTCAATAGATTGAACAAATTCTTCTATCGTATAGGTTGCTTTAAAATTTTTATCTGGATGTTCTTTTACTACTTCTTCTGTCTTTGAACCAGTACGGTTAAATAAGGCAACTGAATAACCGCGGCTTTCGATGTTCAACGCTAAGTTTTTGCCCATAACAGCCATACCGACAACGCCGATTTGTTGTTTTGTCATCTTTCATCCTCCTAAGATTCAATTATCTTTTTCATTATAGCGCAAATGTACCTGCTTTTGAACTATTCTCTTTCGCTGGACAAAAATATTTCTGAAAAGTTCCATATTCGTCAAAAAAACAAAAAAACCTCAGGCTCCATGGTTAGCCTAAGGTTTTAGAATCCTCTTTCTGAAAAAAGGAATTATGCTTCTTTTGTTGCTACGTCTTTGCCATCGTAATGACCACAGTTTGAGCAGACATGGTGGCTTTTTTTCATTTCACCACAGTTTGCACATTCGTTCAAACCGTTGATTGTCAATTTGTAATGTGTACGACGTTTTGCTTTCTTCGCTTTCGAAGTTTTTCTAGCTGGTACTGCCATTTTGCTACACCTCCTTGTTAATGAACGCAACCTTGAGGCTGCAATTTATTCCAATCCTACGCGTTATCGTCATCTGATTCATTGAATAATTCGGATAATTTTGCAAGACGAGGATCAACTTGTTGAGCTTGCGCTTCTTTTTGATTTGCAAAGTCTTCTTCTGACAAAACAGCCCAATCGTTGCCAGATGGCATTGCTGAACCTTGCTTTTCTTCTTCTGTCAGGACTTGCAATGGAATCGCAAGTAATAGGTTATCAGCGACTGATTCATCTAAACTGATGGTTTGACCTTCAATGATCAACACTTCTTCTTCGACGATCGTTTCATCGCGACGCTGAAATTGCTCTGGTGTCATGAATTGTTCGTCCACTGAAAAATCAAAGGGAATCGCTACAGGTGTCAAAGAACGAGTAGATGGCAATGTCATCGTCGTTTCTACTTGATAGTGCAGCAAGTATCCTTGCTTATCAACACTCATCAGCCCTTTTACTTTAACAGGAGACAAATCAATGATCTGTCCATCGCGTTTTATCAGTTGACTCTTTAAGTCAAGTGTTTCTTCAAACATCAGCGGTGTCTCTTGGTATTTTTTTAATTCCAATAAAGACCATTTCATTTTTATCACCCCTAAGCAACAAAAGCAATTATACAGGGCTTCTGAGGCTTTGTCAATGAAATTTTCTTGACACCTTTTTCATTTTTGATCGTGTCATTTTACTGCCCTTTCTCAAGGGATTTCGACTCTCTCAAAAAAACAACAGGAAGCGCACAACGTGCACTTGCCTGTTGCTTGATCAATCGTTAAAAATCATTAGATCGCTGTTGTTTCTCCACGATAAACGATACCGCGACGAGAATCAAGAGTAACCAATTCGCCATCTTTGATGGTAGTTGTTGCGTCTTTGGCACCAACGATGACTGGTAGATCTTTCGCGATTCCGACAACTGCTGCATGAGAAGTCAAGCCGCCATCTTCAACAACTAATGCTGCTGCTTTTTCGATTGCTGGCATATATTCTTTATCTGTTGTTGGTACAACTAAAATCATACCATCTTTTGCTTTCGCGATTGCTTCTTCAGCACTGTGAGCGATCACGGCATTGGCAACAACTGATTTTTCACCAATTCCTTGTGCTTCAAGCAATTTTGAACCAATCAATTGGATCTTCATGACGTTGGTTGTTCCGCGTTCACCAACAGGAACACCGGCTGTGATCAAGATTAGATCGCCTTCTTTAGCAAAGCCTAAATCAACTGCTTGTTTTGCTGCTAATTCGAACATTTCATCGGTTGTTGATGGTTTGTCAGCAACCGTTGGATAGACACCCCAGTTAAGCATCAAGCCACGTTTTGTCCGTTCGTCAAATGTGACAGCTAAAATGTCAGCATCTGGACGATATTTAGAGATCATTTTCGCAGTGTAACCAGATTCAGTTGCTGCAACGATTGTTTTAACCCCTAGGTTTTTCGCCGCACGTGCAACAGATAAACCGATTGTTTCTGTTACATCTGTTTTATCGAATTGGTTGATTTGGAATGTGCTGTTTTCTGATAAAGCTTTTTCAGCTTCAACGTCGATACGTGCCATTGTCGCTACTGCTTCTACAGGGTAGTCACCGTTTGCTGACTCACCAGAAAGCATTGTTGCATCAGTACCGTCAAAGACAGCATTGGCAACGTCAGAAGCTTCCGCACGAGTTGGACGTGGGTTTTGTTGCATTGATTCTAACATTTGTGTTGCTGTGATAACTGATTTACCAGCAGCGTTACATTTTTTGATGATGCTCTTTTGAACCATTGGTACTTCTTCAGCAGGGATCTCAACACCCATGTCACCACGAGCAACCATGATACCATCAGAAACTTTGATGATTTCATCGATATTGTCGATACCTTCTTGTGATTCGATTTTAGAGAAGATTTGCACATGAGTCATGTCTTTTTCTTCTAAAATTTCACGAATTTCTAAAACGTCTTGCGCTTTACGTACAAATGAAGCGGCAATGAAGTCGATATCGTTATCAAGACCAAAACGGATATCTTCTGCATCTTTTTCAGTAATACCAGGTAAGCTGATTGATACGCCAGGAGCATTGACCCCTTTACGTGATCCTAACATTCCAGCATTTTTAACAACAACCACTAATTCACGAGTTGCTTCGTCTTTTTCTTTGATTTCCATGTCGATCAAGCCATCATCAAACAAGATGTGTCCGCCCACATGAACATCTTCAAATAAACCAGGATAAGTTACAGCAATTTTTTCTTTTGTTCCTTTGTGTTCTGGATCCATTGAAATGCGTGTTTCATCGCCAACGTTGAATTGGATGTATCCAGCACGACCAAAGTCTGCTTCTGTCGTATTTTGTACAGTTGTACGGATTTCAGCACCTTTTGTATCTAAAAGGATACCGACATCTTTACCAGTTTTCTTTACGGCTTCACGAACCATTGTCATACGCGCTAATTGTTCTTCATGATCTCCATGAGAGAAGTTAAAGCGGAAGACATTCGCACCGGCTTCAATCAGTTGAGAAATAATTTCCACACTGTTACTTGCTGGTCCTAATGTACTTACGATCTTTGTTTTTTTCATTACTAAACGCTCCTATTCATTTATTTAAAATAGCTAATAAGCTTTTTTTACAAAATTACTGTTGCGTTGCTTAAAAATCTCTTTAGAATGAGATTTCTTTGTTCAAGTTATACAAGCTAAGATCTGGTTTGTGACGATTGTTTTCAAGGGTATCGATGATATCAGAAGCAATCATTTCATTGTTTTCGATACCGATACATAGACCGCCTTTGCCTTGTTGCAATAATTCAACAGCATATGAACCAAATTTACTTGCTAACACACGGTCACGAGCGCTTGGTGAACCACCACGGACAACGTGTCCTAGAATTGATACACGGGTATGGAAATCGCCGTATTCAGAAAGTTTGTCAGCAAAATCATTTCCGCCCATCACACCTTCGGCTAAAACGATCAAGCAATGTTTTTTCCCGCGGTCGCGTCCTTCACGGATACGATCAGCAACAACTTGCATGTCAAAATCATGTTCTGGAATGATGATTTCATCCGCACCACCGGCCACACCTGACCATAAAGCGATATCGCCAGCACCGCGACCCATTACTTCGATCACAAAGGTGCGGACATGTGATGTCGCTGTATCACGGATACGGTCAATCGATTCCAAGACAGTATTAATTGCTGTATCAAAACCAATCGTGAAATCTGTTCCTGGAATGTCATTATCGATCGTTCCTGGAATCCCGATTGCTGGGAAACCGTGGCGAGTAAGTGCCATCGCACCATGGTAAGAACCATCTCCACCAATCACGACTAGCCCTTCAATGCCAAATTTCTTTAATTGTTCGATTCCTTTTAATTGTCCTTCTTGTGTCGCAAATTCTGGATAACGTGCTGAATATAAGAATGTTCCACCACGTTGAATTTTGTCACCAACATCAGCAACATCTAAGCGACGAATGTCGCCTGCGACTAGTCCGGCATAGCCATAGTTGATTCCGTATACTTCAAGTCCGTCAAAAATACCCTTTCTGACAACTGCGCGAATCGCTGCGTTCATTCCTGGTGCATCGCCGCCACTGGTTAGAATTCCAATGCGTTTCATTATTCTTTCACCTCATCAAAAGATTTTGTTTAGGGAAGCCCCTGTTTGCTAGTTTTCAAGTAATAACCACGAGACATATTCTACCATTATTCCATGAAAATGTCTTGAAATAGTGGGAAAAAGTTGAAAAAAGTGTAAGTTGAATTGCCGTTTTCGGAAAATTACTTGAAAATTACATTTCCATTTCCTAATAATGCCTTCAGTTGTGTGACAAAGTCTGGCTCATCCGTTACCCAGTTTTCTTCTGCTAACAACACTTTCTTGCCACTGCTTTCATAGAACATCACCACTGGAATATTTCCGTGATGCTGCTTCATTTCCTTCGACAATGCTTGCAGGTGCGACGTTTCAGCTGCAGCAGAAATCTTTAAGTAGCAAGTTTGTGACGCAATTTTGTTCTGAACGTTTTCTGCTAAGTCTATTTTATCAGCAATGAGTTGGATTTCACCATTGTAACGACTTACCTCGACCTTTCCTTCAATATAGAGAACAGCATTTTCTTCGATCAAGGAACGCACTTGTCGATAAACGATGGGAAAAATCGTTACTGAAACTTCCTTGCTGGCATCCGTTCCTTCAACAAACGCCATTTGTTCGCCTTTTTTTGTACGAATTTCCCGAATCTTGCGGACATACAAAAGAATACGCACTCGTTCGTTTGGAACTAGATCAGCAATATCCGTGATTTGTTTCAATTGGTGCAATTTTTGAAACTGTTCCACGGGATGACCAGACAAATAAACACCTAAGTATTCTTCTTCCAAAGCCAGTTTTTCTTCCAGTTTGTAATCGATAACGGCTTCTTCTTTTAATGCCATAGTTTCTAAAAGATCCAAACTGCCGCCACTATAAGTAATATTTTGGATCTTTCCTTCTAGCTGGATCAGTGCTTGTTTTCGATTGGGGGCAATCACATCGAATACGCCAATACTCAAAAGCGGCAATAAATAATCCAATTTTAACCATTTGCTGTTCCGCTGATTCAAGCGAAGCAAAAATTGATCCATAGACGTGAAATTGCCATGCTCTTTTCGTTCTGCCAAAATGTCTTGGATCATGTCGCGCCGAATCCCTTTGATACTGCTGAACCCAAAACGGATTTGTTTCTCGTTTTGCAGTTGAAAACTAAACCCACTGGTATTGATCGATGGTGGCAGCACTTCTACGCCGTAACGTGCGGCTTCATTTAAGTATTCTTTCATTTTGCTGGCAGTGTTGCGTACCGAATGTAGGATCGACGCAAAAAATGGTGCCGGATAGTGTACCTTCAGATAGGCCATTTGAAAGCCGATAAAGGAATAGGCAAACGCATGGGATCGATTAAACCCATAGTTGGCGAAGCGTTCAATATAGTCATAGACCAAATTGGCGGTCTTTTCGTCATAATGATTGGCTAAGGCGCCTTGCACAAAATGACGACGTTCCTCATCCAAGACGTCTTTTTTCTTTTTACTGATTGCTCGCCGCAAAATATCTGCTTGTCCTAAGCTGAAACCAGCCATTTTGGAAGCTACTTGCATGATCTGTTCTTGGTAAACAATGATTCCGTAGGTGTTTTGCAAGATTGGAATCAAGCTGTCATCCGGATAAGAGACCCGCTCTTGACCTTTTTTCCGCTTGATAAAAGTATCAATATTTTGCATCGGTCCCGGACGATACAAGGCATTGACTGCGGCAATATCCTCGATGCTTTCTGGTCCTAACTTACGCAGCACATTGCGTATCCCCGCTGATTCAAATTGGAAGATCCCTGCGGTCTCACCTTTTTGAAACAAGCGTAATGTTGCTGGATCATCAAGAGGAATCTCTTTTTGGGTTACAATTTGTCGGCTGATTCGTTTGATACCTTTCAAGGTATTATCAATGATCGACAAGTTTCTCAAGCCTAAAAAATCCATCTTCAATAGGCCGATGGCTTCTACGTCATTCATGGTAAATTGGGTCAGCCAGATCCCATCGCTGCCTTCTTGCAAGGGAACCAGATCAAGTAGATTCTTGTCACTGATCACCACACCAGCGGCATGAGTCGATACGTGACGTGGCAAGCCTTCTAAAATTTTGGCGACTTGAAACATTACTTGGTTGCGCTCATTAAACGACACCAATTCTCGCAGCTGATTGGATTGTTCATAAGCAAGATCTAAGGTCATTTTCAAGGCATTGGGGATGGCTTTTGACCAGCGATTGGCTTCACTTTGCGAAAGACCAAAGACACGAGAAACATCTCGCAGAACCATTTTGGCCGCCATGGTGCCAAACGTCGCAATCTGTGCCATATATTCTTGCCCGTATTTTTGGCGCACATATTGTAAAATCTCATCTCTGCGATTGTCAGGAATGTCTAAATCGATATCAGGCATCGTGTAACGTTCTGGATTCAAGAATCGTTCAAACAAAAGATCGTATTTGATTGGATCCACGTCGGTGATCGATAAAACATACGCCACCAGTGCTCCGGCAGCAGATCCCCGTCCAGCTCCGGTAACAATTTCTTGTTGGTGGGCAAAGTCCATGACGTCCCAAATAATCAAGAAGTAATCATCAAAGCCCATCTTATGGATGACAGACAACTCATAATCCAAACGCTGTTCGTACGCCGATGTAACGTGGGCAACACGTTGAGGCAGACGTTCAAAACAAATTTTCCGCAAATAGTCTGCAGCATTTTCTTCTGCTGGTAACGGGTAATGAGGCAATAGCCGCTGATGCAGTGGCAGCTCGACGGCGCATTCAGCTGCAATCCGCTGATTATTCATCAATGCCTGCGACGCTTCGCCAAATGCCGCAGTCAATTGGTCTGCCGGTTGTAAAAAAAACTGCGTAGTCGCTTGCTCTTTTGCCTGACGAAAGTCTTCAATTTGCGAGCCCTCTTTGATATGGGTCATCACTTTGACTGCAAAGGCTTCTTCTTGTGCTAAAGCCGCGATTGGTTGATACGCACATGGTGCAATGTTTTGCTCGTTAAACCAAGCGATCGTTTCTGAATCTAGCCCCTTGCTAGTAATGCCTAAAAACAAGCTCTCAGAATCAAATTTATGGCTGATTGCTTGCAGTACTTTTTGATTAGCTTCTAAATCATCGTGCTGAGACGGCAAAAAGCCTTCGCCTTCAGGCAGCAAACCAAAGAGATCCTGCAAAGAATCACAAGCAGCTAAATTCAACTGCTCGGTGATCATTTTTTCACTTGATAAACGCATCAAGGTTTGATAGCCCTTGAGGTTTTTTGCAAATACGTACAATGGAAAGGACATTGATTCCTCTCCGAAGGTACAGTCGAACAAAGCGCCAAAAATCGGCTTGATGCCCTGTGCTAGGCATTGTTGATAAAACTCGACCGCGCCATAGAGAACATTATGATCGGTCAGACCCAATGTCTGATAGCCCATCTTTTTGGCTTGCTCTATATAGTGAGGAATTTTGATCGTACTTTGCAGCAACGAATAGGCGCTTAAGGTGGTGAGCTGTGAATACATTGAAATCCCTCCAAAAATGAAAATTCTCTTTCTTTCTGCTAGTAAATAGATTTGAAAAACAAAATGAAAAAGTGAAAATCTTTACAATAAATATTTTTGTGATAAACTAAAGTCGAAATGGAAGATACGCAGAAAAGAGGTGTCGTCATGCGTTACCTAGTCACTTTATTTTGGACTTTTGTATTAGGTCAAGTCGTTGGCTATCTAGGCAGCTCACTTGCTGGAGCAACTTATGATTTTCAATTAACTTCAATCATCTCTTTGGTCACAGGTGTGGTGATCATTCTTGTTGGTATTATCGCACCAGCGCCTGAAAAGACAAGCCATTAAAAAAAAAAACCAGTTACCTTTATTGTAACTGGTTTTTTTTTCTTTTCAACTATTCACTGATGTCCGTTTTGCGCAAGCTTTTACGGAAATTAAATCCTGAGATAAAAATATTGATCAGTACAAACCCACTAGTTACCCAAAAGACAGCGGGATAACCAAAACCAGCTGCTACCGTTGAGCCGACCATCGGACCTAACACTTGCCCAAAGTTAGAGAACATTTGGTTGTAGCTGTAGATGCGGCTGACCCCTTCCATCGGGGTGATCTTGCTGATCAGTGTATTGATGGACGGCATCAAGGCACCGGTAGAAAAACCAAGCAAGAAGCGCAACACGCCTAATTGAAACGGAGTAGAAACAAAGCCCATCGGAATGAAACAGAAAAATGATAGCACTAAGCCCCCCAATAGTACTTTGTGATTGCCATAACGATCACCGATTTTGCCTAAAAACGGCGAGGAGATAATCGCTGAAACACCGGCAACAGAGACGATCAATCCGCTGACAAACAAAATATTGCCACTGTTCCCGCTTAGATCACGAATATACAATGTAAGGATCGGGCTGATACTCGTTACACCTAGCTGTAAAATCAGTGACGTAATAAACAAACCGACAAGCAACTGCATATTTTTGATTTGACCAAAAATTTCTTTGATGGACAGCAAATCGCCCTTTTCAACCGGCTCAAAATCTTCTTGAACGAGAAAAATCGTAAGCAAGAGCGTAATTAGCAGCACAACACCAGTAATGATAAAAACATTTTTCATGCCAAACCATTGCGCCAACGCCCCACCCATGGAAGGACCAATCAAATTCCCTGCGATGGCTCCTGTAGCCAATGTCCCAAGCGCCCAACCGCTTTTTTCTCGAGGCGCCTGCGAAGCGATCAACGCAGTCGCATTTGGAATATACCCCGATAAAATTCCGGTAAAGAAACGCATGATCAATAACCAATAGACATTCGGTACAAAAGCCAAAGAACCCATCGTCACTGTCATCCCCGCAGCCGCGCGAATCATCATTAAACGACGACCTTTTTGATCTGCTAGATTTCCCCATACTGGAGCAATGATAGCCGCCGCAAACGCCGTTACTGAGATTGCTAATCCAGAAAACAACTCAATTTGACTCTCTGGAGCGCCTAACTCTTCTATATATAAGGGAATGAATGGCATGACAAGACTAAAACTGGCACCCGTAAAAAAACAACCTACCCATGAAATCAGTAGATTTCGTTTCCAATCAATCTTCATTTACAAACCTTCTTTCACAAATACTATACCGTATCGTGAGTAATAATCAAATAAAAAATCTTTCTGCATTTAAAATACAGAAAGATTTTCTTCATTAAACTTAACTGATCAAAGCCAAAATGACAAAGTTTAGGATAAACAACGCATTGACGACCCAGATGATCGGAGACACTTCGTTGGCTTTTCCTTTCACTACTTTCACTAAGGCATAGAAAATGAAGCCAACAGCGATCCCGTTGGAAATACTGTAAGACAAGCCCATAAAAATAGACGCGAAGAAAGCGGGAACTGCTTCTTCTAGATCAGTCCACTTGATGTCTGCAAAAGAAGCCATCATCATTACCCCAACTAAGATCAACGCCGGTGCTGTCGCTTGTGCGGGAACGATTGAGATCAGTGGAGAAAAGATACTGCTGATCGCAAAGAGTGCTGCCACCACAACGGAAGTCAAGCCCGTGCGTCCACCAGCACCGATGCCAGCTGCTGATTCCACATAAGTCGTTGTATTTGAGGTCCCTACGATGGCCCCTACAGAAGTGGCTACGGCATCTGCAAAAAGAGCCTTATCCATCTTCGTATTCAACCCGTTACTATTTTCAACCGCTTCTTCATCTTTTTTCGAAAAGATCCCTGTACGACGTCCAGTCCCGATAAAGGTACCGATCGTATCGAAGACATCTGATAAGCTAAATGCTAAAATCGTCATGATTACTTGAGGGATTTTGGCAGAATCACTGAATAATGAGCCCATTCCTTCAGAGCCAAACGCAGCGCCAAAGGTGATGCCTAGTTCGCTGATCGAGCTTCCTAACGAATTCCCGTGCCAATCAATGGCACTTAAATCCACCACACCCATCAAAATACCGATGATCGTCGTTCCTAAAATACCAAAAATAATTGCCCCACGAACATTTTTCACCACTAATAAAGTAGTCAATACTAAACCAATCACTGCTAACAAAACAGGTGCATTATTGAAATTCGCCAAAGCTGGGACGATCCCCCCATTAAAATTGGCACTCACGATCGTCTCACCGTCGACAACTGAACCAGTCACTGCGGCAGTGTCTGCACTGAAGTTTAGCAAGTTGGCATTTTTGATCCCTACATAAGCCACAAAGATCCCGATCCCGCCGCCGATTGCATGCTGCATGCTTTCTGGAATCGCATGGATGATCATTTTTCTGATTCGAGTGACCGTGATAAAAATGTTAATCAAGCCGCAGATGAAAACCATCGCTAATGCTTGCTGCCACGTATAGCCCAAACCAAAAACAACGGTAAAGGTGAAGAATGCATTAAGTCCCATTCCAGGCGCTTGCGCATAAGGCACATTTGCAAATAAGCCCATGATCAGGGTACCAATCACTGAAGCGATGATCGTTGCTAAGAAAACAGCTTGAAACGGCATGCCTGCAGCAGATAAAATCGTCGGATTCACAAACAAAATATAACTCATCGCGAAGAAGGTGGTGACCCCGGCCATCACTTCTGTTGAAACCGTCGTTTTATTCTCCTTTAATTTGAAAAACTTTTCCATGTTATGTTTCACTCCTGAACTTTAATCGTTTCTATGAAAAGAAAAAATGAATAATTGCGCTTTTCATCGAACAATTACAAATTATAAGGGAATAATTTTCGCTTTTCAAACCTTTTTCCGAATAAAACGAACCAAAAACGTTTAATGTTCGTGTTTTGCTTTGAAACTATTATGAAAACTTATCGAAAACTTACTTGTATTGTGAAATGACAGAAATATGTTACACTTAAGCCACTAGTATAAGAGAATGGAGCGAGTCTTTTGAAACCAAAAATCATCGCCATTGATTTAGATGGCACAACCTTAAATACTGAATCCCAACTTTCCCCTCGCACACGTGAGGTACTGGTTCGCGCCACCAAAGCGGGACACTTTGTTACCATCGCTACCGGAAGACCTTTTCGGATGAGCGATCAATTCTATAAAGAATTGGCGCTCACAACACCAATGGTCAATTTTAACGGTGGGTTGGTCCATAAACCTCGACAAGTATGGGCAAATGAAATGGAGCACTCGATCTCTCGAGAAATTGCGTTTGAACTCATGGCACAAAAAGAGCAGCTGGGGCTGACGTTTGTGGCAGCAGAAAATCGCGAAACCTTTTTCATTGATGACCTAAGTGGATTTGATCAACACTTTTTCTTTTCGGGCAATGCTTCCGAAAAAAATCTATTAGCAAATTTAAAAACGGATCCCACTTCATTACTGGTGAAAACCGAAAATGAATTAGCAGAATCTGTTTCTTTACGTATCAAGGATCAATTTGACGATGCAGTCGATGTTCGAACATGGGGCGGGCCTCAAGCCATCTTAGAGATCGTACCAAAAGGAGTCCATAAAGCACTTGGTCTTTCGGTGATCGCGGATTCTTTGTCTTTAGATCGGCAAGATATTATCGCTTTTGGTGATGAACACAACGATTTGGAGATGCTGGATTATGCGGGTTGGGGCGTTGCCATGGCGAATGGCACGCAACAATTAAAATCGATCGCCAATGATGTTACCGACAAAACCAATGCGGAAGATGGCATGGTCGATTACTTGGAAAAATATTTAGGTCTATAAAAAATGCCGATGCGGGATATCCGCATCAGCTTTTTTTGCTTCCATATTCAAATCAAAGTGTTTCATAAACGATTTCTTTGGCTTCGGGAATCGATTCATCAATAAAGAACACTTTGTACCAGGTCAAGAACGTAAAGATCGTCCAGATTTTTCGTTGAAGATTCGGTTTTCCTTGGCGATGGTCTTCTAGCATTTGCAAAATCGCTGTTTGATCGAAGAAGGTTGCCGCAAAGTCTGACTCAAAAAGTGCTTTGACTGCTTCATACCCGGTTCCTTCTTTCAGCCATGCCTTGATAGGTACAGGAAAGCCTAGTTTTTCACGGTTTGCCCATTCTTTTGGCAAATGACGGTTTGACGCTTGTCGGAACACATCTTTCGTGTTGTTTTGATTGATCAAATATTTCGTCGGGATTGTTTGCGCCAACTTTTGCATCTCGATATCCAATAAAGGAACCCGTAATTCCAAGGAACTCGCCATGGACATTTTGTCTGCTTTTAACAAGATATCCTTCGGCATCCACTGATGAAGATCCAAATATTGCATCTTATTGACCTCGTCTTTGAGACCATTGACTTTCTCATAATGAGGCGCAACGATTTCAGCAACAGATGGTCCTTTTTGATACGTTGGTTTTAAAAGCTGTAGTGCTTCCTCTTCTTCAAAGACCAGGGCTTGCCCGATAAAGAAGTCTTGGGCAGGTGCCGTTGCTTCATAAAGATGAATTCGACCATGGAAGTTTTTCATTTTGCCGATTTGACGCCCTAAACGAAAGCGGATGTTTTGCGGCAGTTTTTTCAAGCCTTGGGCAAAAACGCGAACCGCTTTAGAGTTTGTGTGGAAGCCATAGGCAGCATAACCGGCAAATAATTCATCTGCCCCTTCCCCAGATTGAACGACCCGCACTTGCTGTGCTGCCAGGTTGGCTAAAAAGTACAAAGGGACACAGCTTGGGTTAGAATCCGGTTCGTCCAAGTGATACTGAATCAGCGGAAATGCCTCAAAGGACATTTCACCATCGATGACCGCTGCTGTGTTGTTCAAACCGAGTTTTTCCGTCAATTTGCGGGCTTCGATCGCTTCGTTATAGGTTTTGTCATCGAATCCGATTGAAAACGAGCGATCTGGTCGCAAGACCGAGGCCACATAACTTGAATCGACACCACTGGATAAAAATGAGCCGACTTCAACATCACTGATTTGATGAGCGGCAATCGATTCTTGGACTGCTTGATCGATTTTGTCGACCCATTCTTCTCTTGAATGATTTTCTTTCACTGAAAAATCTGCATCCCAATACTGCTTAATCGTCAATCCTTGTTCATTAAACAAATAATAATGCCCTTCTTGCAAACGATGAACGCCTTTAAAGAAGGTTTCTCCGTTCAAAGGCGAGTATTGGAAGGTCAAATAAGGTTTCAACGCCTCCTGGTTCAATTCTTTCTTGAAATCTGGATGAGGCAAAAAGCTTTTGATCTCAGAGCCAAACAGGAAACTGCCGTTCATTTGCGCATAGTAATACGGTTTGATGCCAAAGTGATCCCGCGCGCCGAAAAGCTCTTGTTTTTGAGTATCCCAGATGGCAAAAGCAAACATTCCCCGCAGGCGCTGCAACACATCAATGCCCCACTCTTCATAGCCATGTAAGACTACTTCGGTATCCGCATGGGTAGAAAAGACATGACCTGCTTGGATCAATTCCTCCCGCAATACTTGAAAGTTGTAAATTTCACCATTAAAAATGATTACTTTTGTTTGATCCTCATTAAAAATTGGTTGTGAACCACCTTCTAAGTCGATGATCGATAAACGACGAAACCCTAATGCCACTCGGTCGTCGGTAAATTTCCCTGAACTGTTTGGTCCGCGATGAACGATCCGGTCCATCATGCGTTCAATAATGATTTCTTTTTGATCTTTTGAATTGACAAAGCCGACAATTCCGCACATATTTTCACATCCGTTTTCATAATCCATTTTCATTTTTCTAAAGTAAATCATACCATAGAATTCAAGAGATACGATCTCTTTTTCAAAAAAATACAATCAATATATTTTTGCACAAAACACAATTTGAAGATAAACCTTATGATATCAAGGTTTCCAATCATCTCATACTCTCAATCTTACAAATTTGTTATCTAAGAAAATAGCTATCCTCAAAATTCTTAAGAAATTTTTTATGAATTCTATTTTTCTGAAAATATACAAAGATACTTTTCCCGAATTTACTGACTCCAGCAAACTTCTTTTGCTTCCATTCTCAGCATTGATTTCCTGAAAATAATCAGTCAGATTTTTTCGTTTGATAGTTTTATTGGACTATTGTGAAAAAAAGTGTTATTCTAACTATGGAATTTCGTTATCAACTAACCGTTGCCTTTCAATGACAAGTTTTAAGAAAGGAGAATGACTATGACATTCTATAACACAGATCTACAATATCGTGTAACTCTGGATACCAAATTGAATTTATTTATCGTTTTCGATAAAAAAGATGCGAATCATTTTGCGACTGGAATTACGATCGAGCAAGCTGTACAAGAATTGAAAAAAACTGCATAAGGAGTTTATCCAAATGAAGGATACCGATTCGTACTGAAAGCACCTCGCTAAGGAAATAATTAGCTAGGTGCTTTCTTGTTTTTTGGCTCGCTTTTATCTTTTTCAGTATCCGTTTCTTGCTTTTGACCGCTTTGCTGTTCATCTAGCTGTAAGATTTCATCAACAGATCCTTGCGTAATAAATTTGCTCAATCCCTGTGCCGCAACTTTTGTGTAACGCATAAAGTAATCTTTTTCTTCAAAATCCATCTTCTTCCCTCCTACTGATACAACTGTACTTTCAGTTCGTTTACCAGCGATTTCACCAGTAATTCTTGAGCATCACTTCTTTAATACATATGAATGATCCATTAATAGCATACACGTTACAGTTGTCAAATCATTCTTTTCCTCTGTTCATGAAAAGACAAATCTGTTTTCTGATTCCAGACATAGTACTATTAACTTTAGGAAACTGTTTTATTAGGGGGGATGCTTATGGCTACATTTTTCGCTGGTTTGTTTTTTATCGGTTTGATTGGTTTCATTTTTGGCATTATCTTATTTTATATTGGGTTGATAACTCAAAAAAACAAACGAGATCGGAATGTTTTGATCATTGTCGCTTCGGCTTTTTTCACCTTGTTTTCTTACGGTGGATTGTCCTTCTACCAAGATGTGACGTCTTTCGATAGCATCACTGCGCAATTAAGCCCTTCATTACGTAACGAAGCAAGAAAAAATGAATCCTTTGTCGATGCCGCTGCTTCCATGGAACAACCACAAGGAGAACAAACAGCTGGCAATAACGAAGCAAGTAGCGCGCAACAAGAAGAACCCGCAAACAACGAGCAACATACACCTCAACTTTCTCGTGAAGAAAGAAATGCACTGAATCGTGCAGAAAGATACTTATCCAGCAATGCGTTTTCTCAATCACGTTTAAAACGCCAACTACTCTATGAAGATTTTTCTGAGAGCGCCGCAGACTTTGCCGTAGCCACCGTGAATGCCGATTGGAATGAGCAAGCATTGAAAAGAGCGCTTCGCTACTCGCAAAATTTATCCTTATCAGATGAGCGTGTGGCGAACCAACTTTCCTATGAAGGCTTTACTTCTGAACAAATTGAATACGCCTTAACACGTTTGACCGATTGATTCTTTTCGTTTGTTGCAGGACCACAAGCAAAAAAGATATCGGCAAGTTGACGGAACAATTATGCTGTTTTCTAGACCGAGTGTAGGTTAATCGCCTTTCAGATGGTTATCGATCAACCTCGGCAGTCAATTATCTTTCTCTGCCCATAACAAACAAAAAAGCCTATCTCGAAAGATAGGCTAAACGCTTCAAAGCGTTGGTATAAGGAGAGTACAAGCCTAAAACCCCCATTAATATCATTGATTTAGAAGCTTATTTTCAAGATTAATGCAAAATTGGTGCAAAATATTTTTTTTCGCTTTATTGGTTTTCTTCCTTTACAAAAAGAACAAACGTTCGTATAATTCTTGCGAGGAGTGATTGATATGCAAATACCACTTGCGCACCAACGGACATATGCTTTTGAACGCTACTACTATGAGTTTATAGAAAGAATGGGTCCAGCGCACCTGCTATATGAACAGTTTGCTATGACTATGCAAAATTTTGGTAAGCCGTACTTTACCGTCCCCGTCAGTTATAGCGGATATTCGGAAGAACTGGCGTTTGTATTCAAGATCGATGGCGAAGATTATTTATTCGATCATGTTAGGACACAAGACAAGATACTTCGAAGATATGATTCTAGTATTAAGTATAAGCCCGGCGGTAACTAAGATGAATTTAATAACCATGTATGAGCAAGGCTACCTATCTCTCTCTGAGTTTATAAATGATTTTCCGGACAGTATTTCTGAGTCACAGGAAGACTTATACGGCGCAAAATGTGTCGATTTTTATGTTGCGGTCACACTAGGTAAAACGGATTGTCGCTATTATGTACAAGCTTATGGAGGCGATTGTTATGAAATCGATGAAAGGTGTAGTTTCGAAGATACGAGTACTGAAGATGAGCAAGACCCCTTTGGTGCGGTTTTCGCTTAATGAAGTTAACTGCTTGATTGCTGCACACAGTTTGAACTTCTTAGCCGATGTGGATGAGGGAATGCAGATTGTCGTTGCTGGTGAGTATAATGATCGTAAGCAGTTTGTTGTGAAGAAGTATTCGGTGATTGGTAAAACGAAGATTATGATTGAATTTGAAAATATCAATATTCGATAAGCGTTATACTTTGTTTTTTGAGTGAATTACTATATGATAATTATTATGATGACGGAACATAGTTCCACTTGCACGGCATATGAGAATATGCTGTGCTTTTTTTGTAAAAAAATAACCACTCCCGGGGAGGAGTGGCACAATTAGATGAAAAAGTTTTTTATAAGGTGATTTGATTGTATTAACTATTTCCGAATCTTTCAAACCATTTGCTCAAAAATAACCCACCCTCAAGGAGAGTGGGCCTGAAAAAAGATATAAAATGAAATAGCCCCGGTTAAGGCTATGATTCCATTCTACAAGAACTTAGTTTTTATTTCAACAAAAAATCCACCCTAGTTATGATAGAGTGGATCTCGAAAGAGTAAACGAAAAATAAACATTTTGGGTATGAGACTACGATACATCTTTTATTAATCAAACTCAACCAATTTATGACGATTTTCTAATCAATAATATCTATTACATTGAAATAATGCTAAAATAAAAAAATCGAAGAGTACTAGGCACACTTCCCCAAGCTTTACCGCCTAATACTCCTCGTAGAGTATTGCACGCACCTAATAATCTAAAGGATAAACTTGGATACTGCAAGTAAATTAACTTTTGAATACAATAAAAAAGCTTCCCTGCTCTTAAATGAGTAAGGAAGCTTTTTACGTTCTCTTTCTGTTCGCATGTGTAAAATATTATACTCTTATTGTCAGTGTTACAGCAAATGAAAGAGAGGAGAGAACTAATGACAGTTACCAAGGATAAATTGAATTTTATGGAAGAGGAGTCAATCTCAGCGATTGTAAATATCTGGCATACAGGTAAAATACCGGAGGATTCCGATCAAATAAAAAATCTACTCCTTACATTTTCGAAAGAAAAATATTATCAATTGACTGATCAAATGAACTTAGATGAAAATGACAAAGAACTTTTTTACTGGTTAGTGGGCTCTATCAAACTTCATGTCGTTCTAGTTTCAGATTTAGATAATCCTGCAATGGTCGAAATCTTTGCTGAGAAAAGTGATAAGGATGATGTTGTTTTTCATGATTGCATTGACGCTACAAAAGATTACTCTGTTTCTAAGTTAAGTGGTACAGAAATGAAACGATATTTGATTTCTAATAATATTATAAAAGACATATCATCACAAAATTTAATTTCTTCCACCATAAACAGTAGCAGTCGAAATTTGAAATCTATTATTTCTAGATGGGTAAAAAGTGAATATGAAAAAGTAGATCATTTTATTAAGCCCACAATTGAAAGTATCAACTTTGACAAAGCTTTAATTAGAGCTAGGAAATACAATTTAGAAAACATGTTCGAAGCAATCAATAATCAACAATTCAAGGCCGAATTACAAGAATGCATTTACTCATATGAACATGAAAAGTGGTTTGTCTGTGCAGCTGGTCTAGGAGGCGTGCTCGAACACTTGCTCTACTTGATTCTTGAAAAAAACAGTATACTCGATAAACAGTTTCCAGATAATGCAACATATAATGATTACATTGGTTATATGAGTAGAAAACCTATTTCAATCAGGAAAAGAGAAAAAACTATGATAAAAAATATTTTTAACATAAGAAACAGTGTTTCCCACTTCAACCAAGGTTTCACATCTAAAGACCAATGTAATTATCTAATGAACGGGATTAAAGATGTTTTCAACAACTATTATGTCAAGGATTTTAATATTAGTGATAAATGATTCATTATTTAATAATCGGTCTATAAAAACCCGCCTTAGCGGGCTTTTTATTTACCATGGTTTTCCTTTTGTTTTTAGGTTCTGCTTGATCTTCTTGGCCAATGCAGACGGATTCGTGATTTCCTTATCCTTGGTAGTACCTGCTTTGCTTTGCATACTACCAATAGTTTCTGGCCCCATGTTTCTATCGACTGTAAGACCCAGATCATTTTGAATAGCTGCCACTAGATCACTACCACCAGTACCAAAGGTGATACCGATGATTCCTGCATTCCAAGCGCCTTTAATTTGACCAGAGATAATACCATCTACTGTTTTCAGACTGTAGTACCTTTGCAGGTATTTGTTTAGATCAGTATCCCATTTATCATTTACAGTGATATTGGCAAATGGATTGGTTGATACTTGACTGCTTGAAGAGCCTTTTAACAACTCAGTGACTTTCGCTTGTACTGCATCATAGGAGTAACCGGCAGCCGCTAGTTTCTTCTTGCGGTCGTCACCATTCCCCCAAGCGCCATTGATCACTTCTTTTGCGATTGTTTCAATCGTTTTTTGCCCTGCTGTTCCACCTGCTGATGCCGAAGTACCATAAGCTGGACGAGCATACCCTCGGATATAGCCCCATCCTACAGGCATCGTACGTCGTTTTACTTGGCGACCATAATTGCCTTCAATAGTGGTGACCACGCCATTCGCAACAGATTCAACGAATCCAATATGATCCGCCCATCCATCGTTGGATTGTGTCGCATCATCCCAGTTAAAGCAGACAATGTCTCCTGCTTTAGGTGTAATTCTTCCATCTTCAATCCAAATCCCTTTTGATTTAAAGATGTCAATATGGCGCTGTACGCCACATTCACGACCGATTAAATCGGTTGCGCCTGTACTAATTCCGATAAAGCTGACAAACGTATCACACCAGTCATCGGTGTATTTCACTTGATAGCCAACTGGAAGTGGTTTTGTTGCATTGTACTTATCAACGATGCTTTTATGGGAAGTAGTTCCCATTACAATACCGAGGTACTTTCTTGCTTCGGTTAAAATCGTATTTGCTGATACAGTCATTTCATATCTTCCTTTCTGCGCAAAAAAAAAAGCAGCCTATTGGCTACGCTTTGTCTTCTTCGTCATTTTTCGGATAAACTGTTTTTGTCGTAAACTCTTGGCCATCACCATAATCAACTGTATCGCTTTTGGGTTGCTCATAAGTAAGCGCCTGTTGACTATCGGCAATACCTGTAGTTGTTGGATCATTGACGATACCAATAATCACAAGCACTGCAAATACTGTGTTTACTACAACAATCAGTTTATTGACCAAGTCACCAAAATCGTACTCAAATCCAAACACTGCAGCAATTGCTTGCACCGCTAATGCCAATGCTGGAATCACCGCCAACCAAAATGCTTTGCTTTTCAAACGTAATTTCCAATTAATATTGTTCATGTTTATCTACCTCCAAAAAATTTTATTAATTCTAAGACGAATGCGAATACTGCCCCTGCTGACGCACCAATGCCAAGAATCATTTTCCACATATTCGTTTTGTCGAGCATTTTTAATTCATACTTGCGTTCATCAGACTTTTCATTTCTTTGCAAAACTGCACGAAGTATTTCAGCATTTTGTTCGCTTTGCCGTGTGTTTTGCTCACGTAAGAAACGGTTTGATTCATCAACTCGTGCTAACCCTTCATTCATCGATTTTTGCATTTCCAATGTAACGTCATTAAGTCGCCCCAATTCTTTGTCATGCTGTTTTAACCGCTCCTCATGTGCTTGGACCTGCTTTTCTATTTCCACATATGCCACCTACTTTCCTAATATAAAAGCAACCGACTATTAAGCCGATTGCTCCTGCTGCTACATATCCTATTCTTTGGTTCCTTCTTGCTTTTTTGCGTTTGTAACAATTTCTGCAACATCTTCACGAATTGATGAAGGTACACTTTCAATTGTACGCTTGCCTTCAATGATATGAGTTGCATACAACATTTCTAATGCTGAATATTTCATTTTATCGCCTCCTTCTTAATTTTGATTCGATATACACCAATACAGCTATTAATGGAATCCAGATGTAACAATAATCAAAAAACAAGCGTAGATTAGGAAGAGCTAGGATTTTTTCTATAAAAAATGCATGTTAACCACTCCTTAACTACTTAACAACATGTCTGACAAAGACAGTATCGCTTCTTCTGCCATTTCTTGTCGTTGTTTCAGCTCTTCGTTTTCTTGCCGTAGTTTATCGATTTCTGTAGGTTCTCTTACTGTGTTTCGATCAACAATTGATTGGATCAAATCATCCATTTTATTATGATCATCGTTGAATTCATCATTCAAGATTCTGTTGAATAATTCGCTCATTTCAGGAGTACTTCTGCCATCACCATTTATTATATGCTCTACATATAGTTCTTCATATCTTTCTTTAATATCCATTAAAATCACCCAAATAATTGTTCTTCAATTCTAGCAACTTTTCCTTCTAAATTAAAAATACGTTCTTCAAGTGTTGGCTGTTGCCCATAATATTCATTGAGAATTTCTTCAATTAGTGCGTCCATTTTTGAAGGATCATCATTGTAATATGTTAAAATTTCTTGAAATAAATCATTAGCTTCTTGGCCTAGTGGTTCTCCACTAGCCAAACTTTTTTTATACAACTCTTTATAACGGTCAATTTTTACTTGAATATCCATTATTTTTTCCTCCTAATATTATACGTCCGCTGCTGCATAACAACATGCAATGTTTAACCATGCTCCTTGCCCAACAGGTTTATCTTTAAATTCTCCCTCTTGCCAACCACGATGACGAGCTAACGTAATTTGTCCATTTGGTTGAACTGTCATCAAATAAATATTTGTACCGGACGCTTGACAAATAAAGTTTACCGAGACAGCTGGTCTAAACCCAACTGGTAGAACTCCCATTACTTGGTTTTCCACACCAGCTGCTAAAGTATTTTTATTTTTAAATGCTCCAGCTAGCTGAACAACTCGACCATTCCTTTGCGCTGAAGGATAGTTAGAAGCTGATGCCGAAGGATTATATTGTTCCCAACCGCTTGCTGCTGGAATTCCTGTCTTTCCTATACTATATAAATCTTGAAAAGTTAGATTCCCACCTAGACCACGGCTATCAGTCATAGTAAATGCATATGGGGTAATTGATAACGTTCTATCTGCATTCGTACTTTGAGATCCTTGAAAAACAACAAACTGAATGTCTTCATGACTAAATTGCGAGAAACCATTATTTTGAACAGATCCATTACTTTTCAGATATGTTTGAAAATCGTTTCTAAAATACCCACCTGCCATTGATAACTTACCTTTTCGCCAAGTCGTTCCACCAGATACAATTTGATAATCATATTCAGAATATAGACCGTCTCCCTGAATTTCTACTCCATTTATTATTCCGGCAGTGATTTCACCTAAGTTAGCGCTTAGTGCATCAAGAGATTCAACTGCTAAAGTTGCACTAGCATATTTCTTTTTTTGCCAACCACTCTTGTATGTGTATACCGCAATAATTTTATCACTCGTGGTTGATTCAGTTTGAAACCATGTTGCTCCTTCTGTGGTATCGGCTGGTTGAGTAGGTTGCATATAGGCAACCCCCATAATACCCCGATCACCTTTTGCTCCCGTTGGTCCTTGGGGTCCAGTTGCACCCGTTTCGCCTTTATCGCCCTTGATTAATGACCAAGAATAATCAGCTGGATTTGTACTTTCAGTTGCAGTTGTTTTATTGTACGCTAAACCTATATAAGTCTTTCCTGTTGGGCTATCCGACATTCCTGCACCAGAAGAAGATGTAGCATATTTAATCCAAGTATAGAGCGTTTGACCATTATCTCCTTTCGGCCCTTGAGCACCATCTGATCCTTTGATCAATGACCAAGTGTAATCAGCATAGTTTGTTGATTCGGTAGCTGTCGTTTTGTTATAAGCCAGTCCGATATAGGTCTTTCCTGTTGGACTATCCGACATTCCACTATTAGGAGTGTCTGCATACTTTAACCAAGTATAATATGTTTGACCATCAGATCCTTTAGGTCCTTGGATACCTTGATCCCCTTTTTCACCCATTTTTGCTGCAGAATAACCTGATTCATTTGTTCCATCTGTATATGTCCAAGTGGTTTTGGTCCATAAAAAAGATCCAGCTGGTACAGTAGGTATTGAAGTAGTCCACCCGGTAGTTGGTTTTACAGTTCCAGAAGTTGAAGATACATATTCAATTTTCGTGCTTGAAATTCCTACGCCATCTTTCCCCGCAATTCCGTCAGTTCCATTGTTACCATCTTTTGCATTGTATGAAACAGTATAGCCAGTTTCTGTTGAAGAATCTGTGTAAGTCCAAGTAGTTTTAGTCCACAAATACTGACCCTTAATTAATGTCGGAACTTGTATAGTCCATCCAGAAGTTGGGGCTGACGTTCCACTTGTAGATTGAGCATAAGTAATATTTGTATCAGAAACTCCAACACCATCTTTCCCTGCGATACCATCTTTTCCATTTTCTCCATTCATACCTAAAATTCTTTGCCAAATATAGTCGGATGGATTTGTTGATTGAACATCATCAAAGGTTGTGTAAGTACCGACATATGATGGATAGGCATCAATAAAACTTTCAGAAGGTTTTGGTGTCCAAATCGTTGCTGTTTTTTCACTTCTTTCAATTTTGGCATGCCATGTTATAAATTCCTGAATATCAGATGGATTAAGCCTATATATAACGAATTGTTTGGAGGCGTTACCTGTTGCACTTCCAGCAGGATTGAAAACTACCCGAGTACTTTCACCGGGCAAAACATCTATAGCTTGACTCAAGTTATTGTTGATTCTTATTCTAGTTGTTCCTGTATTTTTCACATAAATACTGTGAACGTATTTAACACCAGCACTCACAAGTGTTCCGGTTGATAATGTGCCGGCCACACTATTTCCTGTGCCACCTGAAATTGTGTGCTTAACTGCATCAGATGCTCCCCACTCTGGAACAAGCGTATTTTCAACTATTGTCACATTAGAGTTTTGGTAAGATTTTATTTTGGGACTTCGAGATTCTGCTAACTCATTTTCATTAGGATAATCAAATGTAAGTCTGTCTGTTCCATCTTTACTCCAAGCATAAACTTGATATATATGAGCATCTTGTCCATCTTCACCTTTAACAAGTTGCCATTTGTAATCTGCCGGATCATTTGATTCGATTGAGGTCAATTTGTTGGTTGCCAGTCCAATATAATATTTTCCGGTTGGATCATCAGTCATATTGGTTCCTTGGTAATCATCCGCATATTTTAACCATGTGTAAGTCGGTTGACCATTTTCTCCGGGCGGACCAGGTACACCTTCCCCCACAAATTTTACCCAAAGTCCCCGATAATCTGAGGGATCATCACTTGCTGTTGGGACACCTAGCACTTGCTTAATCGCAATATAGGTTTTTCCGGCTGGCAAAGCACTGATTCCATTCCCTTCCTCATCATCGGCATAACGGATCCAAACATAGGTAGTTGCTTGCTTTAATTGATCAGCTAACTCTTTGAGCGATTGACTGATACCACCTTCTTGTATAAGATAGTCCCCTAAAGTAGCTTTATATTCCTTTGTTGAGTAGATACGTGTTAACTCTAATACTCTGGCACTCAACAAAAGTTCTTCTTCCTCATCAACTAAATAAATCGTATCGCCTATCTTTACGTTGTCAGGTAAATTTGCAATATCAGTTTCATAATTGATCGCTGGTTGACTCGCTTTTTCAAGTTCCCGGATAACATTGTCGCAAAGTGTTTTTTGATCAGTCGTTTCGTAGGTTTTCACACGTTGGATATGTCCGGCATTTGGATTTGGATTATTGTTTGATAGTAATCGACTCCAAATCTTCACTGACTCCATGTCCTGCATGACACCAGTTGTCTTGTTTAGAACAAAACGCCCATTTTGATCTTTGTAGTTATACCCTTTTAGATTAATTGGTTCATTCTTGCCATCTGGCGTACCACCAGTTGCCACGATAGCTGTACATAAATCATAGATATTGGCTTTAGTCACAATATTATTGATGTCTTTATCCATGTACAAAGTAACTCGATTATCCGCTCCACGCTTCTTTCGAACATCTACAAATCGTTTCACAACTTGTGTCCCAATGATTTCAAACGAAAAACTCAGTTCTGCATTATCAAATTGAGTGGCCAAAGAAAGCAAACGAGCTAGAATTGTCTGGCTTTCACTCTCCCATTTCAACGTGCGACTGAGATTACTGATTTCATTGATACCTATTTCAAAGCCAGTATCTCCGGCAAAAAGTTTGAAATACTCTGCAAAGGTCATCGCTTTGGTTGCACTATATGCGTCCACCAATCCATTGATCAGATCCATCCCTGCATCTTCGGCTCGAATGAAATGTTCGCCCTCTTTCGGATCGTGTTCAATTTCCATGATCGTCATAAAATTTGATTGGCCATTTTCATCTTTATACAAAATATAGTTTCCATAGTTCCCCATAGATTTGACTTGATCTCGTTCTTTAGCCGAAAAAATAAGCGTCCCTTCGAATGTTCGAGAGGCAGCGCTTATACTAAGAATATCTTGATCATTATAAATAGCTATTGGAGCTTCAGTACTTGTAGAAGCGATCCCTAGGAGATTGAATTTTCGATCAGTGAAGTAAAAATCCATTAGATATATGCCCCCCTTAATTCTACTTCAAAATCACACATGTTTGCCCATGATGACACAGCTGGCATGACAGTTGTGGTTCCTGGTTCAATTGCGAACCGTTCCCAAGTGTTTCCTAGTGCATGCAACTTGCGGTTCTCAACGCCATTAAGCATTATTTTACGTTCCTTCACATCAATTTCTAGCAAGTCCCCATCATCAAAAAGATTCGGAATATTCGTGATTGTTGTTTCGTTGTTCCAGTAAAACTTGATATCCGTACATCCCATAAATGCTGGTTCTTGTCCGCCCCATGCTTGATACCACACATTCAACGCAGTTATATCAGTTGTGGCTAATTCCGGAATTGTAATTGGAAAAATATAGTCCTGTGAAGATATAATCCCTTCCCCACTAAACGATTTCCATTTAGAAAATTTAAATGTAATATCCGTACCATTAACCTTTTGAATGGATGCCTCCCAAAAGGACCACGTCCACACTTTTTTGTCCAAAGTTTTCGAATGAATCATCGTTTGATTGTGCCAAAACTCAACAATCAGCTCTGATTTGACACCTGAACTATCTCGAACAACTACACCTAGTTTTGCTTCATCTCCGCTTTGCAAAGTTAGTGATATCCGTCCTCTTTGTTTAGCCGTTGCTTCAAAGTTTAAACGAGCACGTAGCAAGAAATCACCATTTGCTATGTTTGCACTGTTTTTAGCCAATGGTGTAAATAACGTTGGTCCAGCCCAAACTTCTTTTTTGTTTGGTCCAAAAATTGGGCGGGCTCCGTTTGGATCAGTATCCCAATCGATATCACCCTCAATGATGTTCGGGGTTGCTGGATCATATAGAAAATACGGATAGATTGGTACGCCTTTGTTGACCTCAAATTTATCAGAGTTATGCTCCATATTGGCGCTCAAAACTTTATCAGTTCTAGTTCCTTTTACGATGTCAACATCCTCACTGGTCCCAAATTGCAATATTCCATCATTCTGATTGACAACTCCCACAAGACCATTTTCACCGTTCATCGTTGCACGAATAATGGGCCAAGATTTATATGTTCCGTGATTCGTCACAGCAACATAATCTGCCAATTGAGCGGTTGGTTCGGCATAATCTGCGAGCTTTTCCCCTAAGTTAAACTGCATTTTTGAATAAGAAACTGCACTTCCTAAAGCTAGACATGTGATCAGATTTAATGCTTTGGTATTTGGATTTGAAATAGAAAATTGAATATCTAGATTTTGGAAATTGCCCAAATTCAAGGCGGCGGGTTTCGCTTCATGAGAAGCAATAACCTTACCGCCTGCATAATCTAATTCTTGAATCACCGCAACCGCACTTTTTGATCCGTTTGTATCTCCTTGCAATGCCTTATCTATTCTTAGTGCTACACGTCCCCAAACCTTATCTCCTTGTTTCAGCTCAGGTAAATTCCTTGCTGTACTGTTGCTATTTTGCATGATGTAAAAGCCGTTGTATTTTACTTCACCTTTATCAGCAATAGTGTTTGTATCACTTAGATCAGCACCCAAGATATTATGAGCACCGTTCGTTTCATTTAATCGAGCGGTCCATTGCTTGTAATACTTATCTTTCTTTCGAAATTCCGGATCTAAAACTTGATTCTCTGCACTATCAATCGAGATATTAGAAAATATCCGAGGATTAACATCATAAGAAACGCCATCTGGTATAATCCAATTAATCATACCCTTACCAGCTCTAACGATATCATCAATTCCAACATCGCCAGTTGGGATTGCATACCATAGTTTTTCCGGTTCGTCACTAAAAATTAATGGTTGAGGTTCTTTTTGAGCAATGATTTCTGCAAGTATATGTCTTTTTTTGTTTACATTACCTACCAATGCAAATCCCATTGGAATTGTTCGTCTTCCTATGGTTCTATCAACATACTTTTCACCATCAGATCGACCAACTTTTTTGGTATTATATTCTAACTCTGGTAACAAACCTCGATCAAGAGAAGTCACTATCAAATTTTCTGTAATATCATAGCCTGCATACATTACTTTGATCACACAATCCCCTCCTGATTTCTCTTTTGCCTACGTTGCATCTTCTGAATCTCTTCCCAAGTGAATTTAGCTGTAGCTTTCCCCATTTTTCTGCCTTCTATTTCAACTGTCACAGGTATTTCAAACACGCTTCCATCTGTAGAAGAACTTCCTGCTAATTCAGGTGTATATGCTGTACTGGCTAATTGACTTGCCGCTATTGAATTATTTATTCTGCTTGCTTCAAGAACCATCTGACCTGATGGACTAAACTCATTACTAATTTTTCCGGCCATACCTGAAACGTTTCTTTGCACGTTCTTGAAGTTTTCTTTTAAGCTATTATTAAACCCACTCATAATTGCCTTACCAGCAGGTATTAATAATTTTTTATCGTAACTAATGGGGCCTTTATTCTTTTTGATCCAATCCGCAATACCACCTACAAAGTTTTTAACTGCTCCCCATGCTGATTGCAATCCCCCAAGGAACCCATTCATGATAGCCCTACCTGCTCCACTCAAACTGATATTTTTAAGGCTGTTAAATATATTTTTCACGTTATTTACAATCCCACTAATGCTTGAAGCTACACCAGAAATGGCGCTTCTCATACCATTCCAAGCTCCTGATACTCCAGATTTCATCGCATTCCCAGCACTACTCATCCCACTGAAAAAAGAACGAATCCTACTGACCACACTTCCAATGACATTTCCCACAGCTGAAATTACTGCTTTTATCCCATTCCATGCAGCACTAAGTATACTTTTCAAAACATTCCCAGAGGACCCTGCACTCGTGAAGAAGGATCTTATTGAAGTAATTACAGAACCTATACTTTTTCCAACAGTCGAGATAATCGCTTTTATATTATTCCAAGAACTAGTCAATATTGACTTGAGGGAGGTTCCCGCACCCCCAAGATTTGCAAAGTAGCCAATAACTGTTCCAACCCATTCTGCAACTTGGGTCAACGCCGGCACACATGCCTTAAAGGCATCTACTAAAAATGAGATTACTGGTGTCAAAAATCCTATAGCAGAAGTTATAGCATCAAATGTGGCAGATACTCCAATCAGAATTCCTTTAAATACACCTCCGAGAAATGCCCCAACCACTTGTAAAACTGGCATTAGTGCATCCGCAAGAACTGCTATCAACGGTTGAGCTGCATTCCACATTTTCACAAAAGAATTTGCTACCATATCGATTGCAGGACTGACAATGCTCATCATTGTACTGAAAGCATTTGTTATTGCTGGGATAATTGCAGAAATTAAGACCTGTAATCCACTAAAATCAAGTTTAGTAAATGCCGTAGCAATTGTACTGATAATCGGAGTTATTGCTGACACAACCGTTTGAAACAACTGGGGTAGCTGACCAAAAGCAGTTCTAAATGCTTGGATTATAGGGTCCATTGTTTTTTGGATGTTGGGCAATAAGGATGACATGCCACTCCCGATTCCGATTCCTAATTGACTCAACAATTCTTTACCACCTGCCAAGAATTTCGGACCTGCTTCTTGAAACAATGTAGAAAACACTACTGGCAATCCCTTTAGAATGTTTCCAACCATCGGAATAAAATTATCAAATAAAAATGTTGATGTAGTCTGTGCTAAAGCTTTCAGCGAGGGTTCGATATCTCTTCCTAGTGATAAATTACCAAGCACATTTGAAAAGGCGGATTTCATAGATGTGAACGATCCACTAAATGTTTCAGCAGCTTCTTTGGCTGTTGTTCCAGTAATACCTAGTTCTTCTTGAACTGCATGAATCGCACTATAGACATCACTCAAATTGTTGATATCGTATTTAACACCTGTCAACTTAGTAGCATCGGCAAGAAGTCGTTCCATTTCCGTTTTTGTTCCGCCATATCCGAGTTTCAAGTTATCCAACATAGTATAGTTTTGTTTGGCAAAACCTTGGTAGGCGTTCTGAATATCGCCCATGTTCGTCCCCATCTTATTGGCATTATCAGACATATCAACCATTGCCATATTTGCTTTGTCAGCTGCCTTTTCAGTATCACCACCCATGGATTGCAATAAACTCGCACTGAAACTTGTGACATTTTCCATATAATCATTTGCTGATAATCCAGCAGTTTTATATGCCTCATCAGCATACTTCTTAACTTTATCTGCACTACCTTTAAAAAGTGTTTCTATACCACCTAATGATTGTTGTAAATTTGCACCTTCTGAAAGTGAAGATGATATTATTTTTCCTAATGCCACACCAGCTGCAGCAACTACCGCAGCTGCTGCTACTTTAATTCCTGTGCCAATCTTCAATCCAGCACTTTCTCCTGCAGCAGCTGCTTCTGGATCAAGTTGTTTTTGAATTGACCCACTAATCCCTTTGGCAGAAGGCATAATTTGCACGTACGCACTTCCCAACTCAATAGCCATTTACTCACCTCCATGGATCGTGTTTCCTAAAAGTTGCTGTCTCATTTTTTCAAAATCCTCACCAGAATCAAATATGATTTCTTCTTTCTCACGTGGATTATTTTCGGATAATTTATGCAATATTGACTCAGGTCGATTTACATTTTTTTGTCCATCTTTAGTTTTCGTCCATAGCAAAAGTCTTAAATTATCACTAATCCCTGCCAAAAGGATGGTGTCTAAAGGGATTTTTTGTCCGCTTAGCTTCATTTTTATTCTGGACGTTTCTCTCAATCCGCAAGAAAAAACAGCCACCATAGAAGCAGGCAGCTGTTTATAATCATAAATTTGATAAGTTTCAGCCAAATCACAAACTAGTGCATCTTCATCTACACTAATCATTCCAGCGAGGATTAAGAGTTTTTTGTTTGTGCTTGGTTTTGAAAAATATTCCCCAATTCTTCTACCATCTTTTCAGCTGGAACAATACCATCTTCATCACGTACATGCTCTTTTAATGCACTAGCTTGCTCTTGTCCAAGCAAAAGCTTTAAGGCCTTGGGAATAAGTGTTGGATTTTCGTCAACTTCAGTAATTACTTCTAAAAGTTCGTAGTTATCCAATCGCTTTTTTTCAATGGAGTATACAAATCCAGAATCTGTTTTGCCCTCAATCATTCTGTTTCGCCTCCTGATGTAGTAGGACTTTGGATATACTCGAAGTGAGTATTACCTTCTTCATCTGACGGAACAGCCGTAATAGTCGTTTCATACCCTACTGCATCCGCATCTGTATAATTAATTTCTCCAATTTCAGATACTTTCGCATTAGGAATAACGATTCTTTTCAGGTTGCCGCCTTTTAGAATCATATCAACAACAATCGCATGTTCTTCTAATTCTTTCGAATTAGCTTTGATCGTAATTCCAGTGGCCAAAGTACCGGATACGTTTGTTGATCCATAGACTTCTTTAAGCACCTCAACGTTTGTTGCTTCAATCAACGTATACGTAAAAGTGTCTTCTTTTTCGGTTTGTACCGAAGCAACAGTATCCCCTCCCCAAGCTTTAATATTTTCATTTGATGGAGTATTTGAGTTAGTCATACCGTCTTCTGAAATGTAACCCAAAGGTTTGAAAGCAGCATTCAATTCTTCTTTAGCATTCGTGGGTACTGTTATTCCCAATGGTGCCGAATAAATAGCTCCACCTACCTTAGGTTTAGCTGTTGATACATTTTTTGCATCTGACATTTTATTACCTCCTAATAATGAGTGATATCAAAAACAGCTTGATATCTGTATTCTTTTGTAGTTGTATCCGTATAGTTATAATCACTGTTCAACTTGATTCTGCTAATTTCATCAAGTGTGATCAATTCCTTTAAAACTGCCTTCAATTCAGCATTCAACACAGCTGATTTATATAATGTTGGTGCATAGCTTTGAAATGCATACGTTGAAGAAGAAATTTGATTATTTTCTCCACTACCAGTCTTTTCAAAAAGAACGTAGCTTTCTGGCATCTCTCCTTGCTTTTCTAAGAAAGACGGCACAGACAAATGGCTATCCAGAAAATTCTTGATCACAATCTCGATCATTTATCTCACCGCCTTCAGCAACGTATTATTTTTCATGTTGTCCTTTTTCGCTTGATATGTATCAGCATAAACCATTGCATTCGCTCTGGTCTTTCCAACAAACGTATCTTGTTTATATCCTTCCCCTGCACGATTACGCACAGAAGTTGCCTTTTTTTCAAGAACAGATTGCATTGCAGCTGATTTCATCAAACTAGCAACACCACTACGATTCAATTTAAATTTTAAATTAGCCATAGCGCTCCACCATCACTTTCTTATTCCAATCAAGTGGGATTAAATCTTCGATACCCTCGATAGGAAAGCCAAAGGTACGCCAGCGTTTGCCAAAGAATTTTACTTCCTTGTCTTCCCAATCATTAGTATCTCCTTTAGGGATTGCCAACGTATATACAGCTTTCTTGCCCGTTAAAGTAAGTTGATTGACAATATCATCATTTGAAGTAGGGCTGACCAAGACATTTTCAACATCAATATCTGTTTCTTCGTAGATTGGATTCCCGAATGGATCAGTTCCCGTCTTGGTCAAACCCACCAATTGAATTGTTATGCCTTTCAAAAGTGCCATAAGGTTCGATCACTCCCATCCGCTGCCGTCTTAAGCCAAGGCGGCTTAATTCGCTATTCTTAATAAATAAACCGCCTCCGGGGACAAGGTAAGATCCAGAAACGGAATAACCCAATGCCCCTTCTGCATACTGGGTCATAGGCTCCTGATCAGTTGATGTCATTAATGTTCTAGCTACAACATCAACAGTTACCGATTTAACAACATTCAAAAAGTAATCTGGTTTCATACTAATCATATTGTCCAAATCTTTACCTACCTTATCAGCTTCCATTCGTAAAGAATCAGAAACGACATCAAGTAATTCAGTAGCACGTGTAGTTTCTTCTGGCTTAAGGGCACGCCATAGGTTTGACAAATCATCAATAGTTGCAAAGGCTGCCATGAACTCACTTCCCTTGCATCATCAAATCGTACAATTCTTGCTTTTTAGAGCTAGGGTTATACTTGATGCCAAATGCATCTAATTCCTGCATGATTTGCTTTTTAGTAATGCCTTCTAATCCAGCCACTAGTTCATCTTTTTCATCGGCTTGTTGTTCTGGAGCAGCAGATGATGTTTCAGCATCATCTGCAGTATTTTCAATTTCTTCTTCATTCAATGTTTTTGGTTCTTCATCAAATTTTGGATCATCTTTCAGTAAGATCCAATCACCGCCAGAAACAACGCAAGGGCTACTAAAAGTAACCCCTGTTTTTGTGTTTTTATATTTCATTATTCTCCGCCTCCTGATGGTTTAATCACACGAGCAAAACTACTAGGATCCATAATTCCCCAACCCAAATATGTTTCAGATCGTAAATATACTTGATTGTACCCTTTCAAATCATTTCCCGAATTATCCGGATCACCATACTCAATAACTTCTAAAGGAATCTCTTTTGCAAATCCCCATTGGAAGTAATTCGCAAAATCTCCAATAATTGCCACATCATTTGAGCTGGCTGAAACAGTATTATTGATATCCGCTTTCAATCCATTAATTGATCCTGGATTAGCACCCCAAGCAAGTTCAGGGAATAAGCGGATGTTGGTATCTCCACCTGTTCTCATATTTGCTAAAGCTGCTGAAAATTGAGGGTCTGCAGCAAGCCCTGTAACAATTCCTTCTGAACCTTGAATTAAAGAAACAGCTGCTTCAATATTGGTATCTGGATCAGAAGCATTAAATTCCACCGTTTGAGTTACCTTGCTGTCAAAATGATTTGTACCAATAACTGTTGAAGCTGCTCCTGTTCTTGGGTTGATACCATGGAAAGCCATCAGGTCAACACCACGAGCTAGTTTTTTAGCATAACCTTCATTGAATCCCTTAATAACTTCAATCTTCTTTTCATCAGAAGAATACATGAACTCATCTGAAACACGAGCGCCATATTCGACTTTAATAGGTACCATCTTGATTGGCGCTAAAGAAATACCACCATGTGATTTCTTGCCATTTTCTGCTACAATGTCAATTTCTGAATCCATTGAGAAAACAAATTGCGTTGTACCATCAAACGGGATCGCTTCTTGTTGAGACAAAATAGCCAATGAGCTTTTCCCTTTTACTTTGTTGATTAAATCAGTAACTAGTTCTGGATCAAATAAATTTCCTCTTGATAATGTTGGCATAATATTATTCTCCTTCTTGTGTTAATCCTTGGATTAATTTTTTATATGCACCATCTTTACCTTCTCCTAAATTATTTTCAGTATTTTTCAAAGGTGGCGGTGTTTGTTTCTTACTTACTAAACCAGATAATCGTTCTGCATCAGCCTTGATACTTTCTTCATCTGAACCGATTAAACGATCCGCTAAATCAATAGGTAATCCATTTTGTAATGCAATTCTTGTACGCAAATTCACTGTTTCTTTCTCAGCGATTTGTTTATTAAGATCAGCTATTGTTTGCTCATGAGTCTTAGCGGCATTGTTTGTTTCTTCAATTGTGGATTTCAAAGCATCTACTTCTGTCTCCAATGCAGCATTACGTGTTTTGATCTCATCGTAATCAGCGATCTTTCCTTTTTCACGACTCAATCTCTCCTGAATAATTCGGTCCAGTTCCTCTTGTGTTTCAATTGCTTTGAATGTCATAATACAAGCTTCCTTTCTCCTGCTTGCCCGGCAGTTCGGTAATTTTTCGTATTAAAAAACGACTACCGATAAATAGTCGTCTAATACCTTTTTTGTTGTTTTTTCTTGGGCTTCTTAATATTACAAGCCCAATGCGCTAATAGCGCACTATCCATTAAACAGATATCTCTATCTTCAAATTGCGATTTATAACCAAATCCACCATTGCTACCGATATTGCGCTTCTCACTGTTCGTTACTACTGAACTTAGAGAAGGTTGATCTTTGTGGCAAATTGTTTGTTGGAATATTCCTTGTTCCCATAATGAATTGGCAGTAATGATTTCTGATACTTTTGGAAGGATCGGCGCTTTGAGTTTGAACTCTTCCATTTCTTTAGTTAGGATATTTTGACCGCCGGCACCGTCAATAACCACTGTATTTACGTTAGCTTTTTTCAAGAAATTAATGATCCATTGATTGCCATTCCTTACAGATACGCAATCAATTGTTTCAACGAATATTTTTCCCGATAAAGTTTTAACCGCAATACTCATTGCAACATTCTGGCCATCATTCCCATACTTGATACCAACATACAGCGGACCTTTCAATACAGGCAGAGCTACTACTTTCAACCTTGACCAATCACTAGCAGAAATAGCCGATTTTTGATTGTACTTAGGCCAGTACCCCAAACGCTGTACGTTGTGATCGAGTTTGTCATCGCCAAGTTCTGCTTCAATCTTTCTTTCAGTCAAATGATAACCTAATGAAGGATTGGAATGGTACCAAGCCTCGACATCATGGATATTTTTCATATCCTCAACTGACCATTCTGCCCAACCGGAATACTTCGATTTACCAAATAGCGTAGTATCACGATAACCTGTAAAAACAGTACCACTCGAAACCGGCGTTGGTGGCGTACCACACATAATCGTCATAGGATTTTTACTGTCTGTAACGGTATACTTCAAAGCTGATTCTTGCTCAGTGGTGTATTCTTGAGCTTCATCTATTACAAGTAAATCAAATCCTTCTCCAAGCCCACCACTAGATGTTCTTGTTCTGAATTGGATCACACCGCCAGTTGAGTATAACTCCAATCGTTCTTGACCTTTAGCTTTTATTGAATTGAAGTCCTCTCCCTCGACATATCCCGAGTCTTCAAGCAGTTTTTTTACTTGTTCATACGAAGCGTGAGACGTACTGATCCTGTGAGCCGTATGCAAGATGCTTAACCCTTCTTCTAAAGCATCCAATTCAACAATGTAAATAACTTCGGTTTTACCATTTCTTCGTGGAATTGAGAAACCAAATTTTTGATGAATCCATAAATTATCTTCATCAATGGCCAAGATAGGTTCAAGCATACTAATTTGCCAATCATAACAATTTCGACCAGTTCTTTGATATCTTTCAATCGCTCTTTGAGATACAGATCTATCATATGGAATAATTACCGATTGAGTAGGATGTTGATTACCAAATTTCACTTTAGTAGTCATAAACTATCCCCTTTCAATCTCGATCATGCATGATTACCCTGTCGCTGGGAGATATTCGATCACTCATCCTTTCTCAAGTTAATATTCTTTCTAGCTTGAATTTTTTGTTGCTTTTGCGGATCAGCCCAAACTTTTGACCATACATTTTGTTTTCGACCATCGCCCGGTTTATATTCAACTATACATTTACATCTTTCGTGCCTTCGATAAATATCATCTGGTAAATCATAATAATCAAATGATCCGGCTAAGCTTTTGCACCAATCACAAGCATGGCCAACCAAGGTTCTGTTGATTCTTGGTCTTAGACCAGATTTCGCATGAAAATCTACATTTGCTTTAATAACATCGTCAACAACGCTTTGACTAAAATTTACGATGGGTTCTCCTAATACCCACTTAACAGTATCGAAATCTTCTGCTGCTGATATCTTGTTTACAAGGCCATTCACCCTGTCTTGATTGAAATCAGGTTTCTGACCTTTAATTTTAATTGCAGCTTCTTTGTTTAATTGCTCTTGAACATCAATAGCAAAATTCGAAATCAAATCGTAATTATTTTTCAGCGTTTCATTAAGTAACCGATCGGCAATATTAAAATACATTTTACCGTCAGGAAGAATGTCAATGCTGATATTGCTGCCTAACACATTTGCTAATATTTCTCCAATTTCAATAGCAAACTCATTTACATTTTTGTATGTGGCCTTACGATTTCTGAGCAAAGAAAAAGCAGACTTCAACTTTTGACTATTGATTGTCTGTTCACTAAATTCATTTTTTATTTTTTCAAGTAATGTGGGAACAATGTCGTTATGCATTCCTATCTCCACCTTTTATTCCAGTTAAATCTCTAATTGTTTCACTATTGATATAACCCGGAATTGCTTGATTCAATTTAATCGCACCATCTCCAATTAATGTTAATGAATTGGCATCAGCTTCAAATAATGGCTCCCATTTAGGAATTGTTTTTGCAAACTGATATCTAAAATACGGGTAGTCATCACGTAAACAAGCAGCAATAAATGCTACATTCAATATTCCAGATCCTAACGATCGTTGCGCTTTACGCCCTGCCAGTCTCAAATTTTCATGACTAGCTCTAATAGCTTCCACCGATGATGGATTATCAGAAACAAATCCTAAGTCATCCAATGTAAGTCCTGTTTCACCTGCAAATCCAGCAGCTGCCGTTTTTAATTGTTCTGTGAAAGGTGTCATACTTGAGGTTGTGAACTGCCCTACAGTGGGAGTGGTACCACCTTCTCCAACTGTGAATTCAAGCATCGCTGATATTGTTGCTTTCCACGTGTCTATCGGTTCTGAATCTTGGTCTGTGCCTAAAACATATTTTTGTGGAAAAGAATAAAATTCCGCTGTTATATCAGCACGTTCCAGCGTCCGTTTGGCATACGATTGATAATACATGCCTGAACGTGTAATACGAGAACGACCAAATGGCCGAACTGCATCTGGCCGATGAATTACCGGCACTAATAATGGATAATCAAAACTATGTTCGATAGGTTCATCCGGTATATTTTCATCAGCATAATAGTAATAAGTTATACCGGGCAGAAAATATGCTTCGATAGATGGATTTCCATCTTTATCTCTTTCGAGAACTGCATACCCTTCGGTTAGAAGTCCTGTAATTGGATCAATAATCCCAGTTGCATTGCTAGCTTCAATTATTTGTAATCTAGGTATTTCTCCTTCACCCCTTGAAATATAAACGAAAGAACAAGAAGCAATCAAAGATGACAAAACCAAGCTATCAAAAAATACATCCGGATTATTTGCTTCAAAAATTTCGTTTACCTCAAAGTCATCATGTTCAAATTCACGAAAAACTAAACGATCAGCCAAAGCATCCACCCCTTTAGCACACCACCCTAAAACTGATCGATATCTTTTTCTTATTTCAGGTGGAATTGTGATTCCGAAGCTTGGTTCATTCTTCTTCATATCATATTGTCTATACCTTAAATCAACACGAATTTTATGAGTAGCTAGCTTATTTCTTAGGTAATCAATGCCATAAAATTCCATTATTTCACTCCTTTCAAAATGTCGCGTGAGAAAAAATGTACAGTGACGGCGTGAAGCTCGGCCACACGACCGGAGGGGTACCCATCCCCCCTCTCTCTTTGCGCGTCTCAGGTTTTAAAAACATTTTCGAATGATTATATACAAATTATTTAACCGCCATAAGAAGCCCAATCAGCGCTTTGTGGAAGGTTTCTATTACCTACAATTTTAGGCGCTTCATCCTTGGTTGTGTAAAGCTTGTCAGACTTCTGTCGGTTGCATGTCCAATGAGCCAACTGCAGGTTGTCAATGCTTGATGGATGACCGCCTTTATTGATTGGTACTATGTGATCAACTACTGGACTTAAAGGATGTGGTGCCTTCATAGTTTTATCAATAGGCTTACCGCAAATCCCACAAGTGTTCTGTGTCTTAAGTAGTATCTTCTTGTTCTTCTCAAAGGCTACCCGGTGGGGTCCTTGTCTGTCTGCTCTTAACGCCATTGTATAGGGTCCTTTCTTTAGGTGGTGGGGTACTAAAACGATTCAATGTTTAAAGCTTTAAATGCAGCTAACAACTTAGGGAATTGAATTGCAATCCAATCTACTAACTCTTCATCTCTTCCCCATTTACTGTTGTGATCCAAACCCGATTCAAATAAGATTGCATGAATAAGCTCATGTCTTATGGTTCTCTTTTCATAATGCTCCATAGCCTGCATGTTATTAGGATCACCATCATCAAGGGGAGCAATGAATATTTCTTTAGTAGTGAAGTCAGTGATCCCATCAGCTCCACTTATGAAAGGTCTATCGAGTTCTGTTGTATCTTTGTAAATTGTGTACTGTGTTCCTAGTACATTCACTTTGCTAAACTCTTTCATGTGATTTCCTCCTTTAATTTAATTAAATATAAAAAGACAGCACTAGCGAATTTTGATTTGAAGTGATTTACCTCGTTTCAAAATAATGTGCTGTCTTTCTATTTATTCAAAGAAGTTTTGCGATAAGGAGCTTTCCTCCATTCGGTTTATGATTATGTGAGTAGCCATAGACCATCTCTCGTTTCTTCTACGCTATTAATATATTCCATATTAATCAAGTTTAAAACTAGAATTAGTAGTGCAACTTTTGTGCAACTTTTCTCGATGATCTTGCAATGATATCTTCATCTTCAACTTATTTTTGTTTAAAATATACTCATCGACAAAATCAATTGCTTTTCTTAATTCAGTATGTTTCTTTTGAATATACGATGTACTGTAGTTAAGATCTTCTGCAATTTTTTCTAAAGTCATCCCTTCAACATATTTCAAATACATTATTTGATTGTCTAATCCCTTAAACGATTTTATCAATAGAACCATTTCATTTAGTTGTTCTTCTAGTAACTCAATCTCTTCTTCAATTACTTGAATATTCTCTTCTAAAGAAGCTGACCTTGAGTTTTTTTCAAGACGGACGTTTGCTAAATCACCACTGACCCACCGTTCCAATTCCAACTTACTTTTGTTAAGATTCCATTTCATGAAGAGGATCTGCTCTTCTAAATCTTGATAATTTTTAAGCCATTGAAACCTCACAAACGCCACTCCTTTTATGGTAAAATAATCTTGCGTTGGTCACTTTCCAAAAAGGAAGTGGCTTTTTTTATTTACCTTCCCTCTTGTCCATCTTTTTTCCAACAATTACTGCAACGACCATTATCATTACGAATCCTGTGAAACCTAAAACTGCAACTGTCATAATCATCCTCCACTTTCCATCGCATCTCGTACTAGCGGATCATTGATAATAATCTTGTACTTCAGCTGCTCATACTGCAGTTGCTCTTGAAGTTGTTCAATCTGCTTCTGTTGATCCACAATTGTATAGGATAACCAACTTAAGCCTGCGATCGTTAGCAATATTATTAGGATTGAGTGGCTAGTTTTCATCAGCTGGTTCCTCGAAAGTTACGAACAAGGCTACAGAATCATCCATCTTCATGTAGTTTGCATCTTCTTCAGCTTCATCAATGTAGTTTTCAATAACGTATACACAACCCAAAACTTCAAATGATTTTACCTCTCGATTTAGATATTCTGGTGGAACATAATTGTAAGTTGCTCGTTTCCCTTCATCATTAATAAAAGCTATATTGTGCTTATGACCAGTCATAGTCATTAAATCATCTACTGTCATTCTTATCCCTCCTGTTTGCTATCGCTGACGATTGCTGATTAGTCATAATAGCTTTCCAAAATCTTCCCTACCTCTTCTCCGTTAACAAAAACGGATAAAACACTGAAATAATAATCCCCATTTCCGTTGTCTGCTCTCAGTTGAGCTTGGGCGATAGGATTTTGATCATGCATTACTACTAACTTCGCGACCATTTGAGTTTCTCCCCACTCTTCCACATCTTTTTTCACATCGATTAGTTGCACATCGGTTATAAGACCATCAGCTTTAGCTGTTTCCCAAGTACCGTCAGCAGAAGCGCAACAATCTGCATCAGTACACTCAAAATTGATGATTGTACCATCTACTAAGACTAGACTATTGTTTGATAGCTCATTGATTCTTTTCATCAAAACTTTCTCTTTTAGTTTTTCAATTGTATCTTTGTGATATTCCATTGATATCATTCCTCTCTAGTTAATTATTTCGTCGGATAGCTGACTAAATTACACTAATTTCGTCAATTTCATAAATGTTGTACCAGCTAGGTAAATATTTGTGCTTTATGAACCAGTTTTGAATTAAGTCATCTAGTTCTTCCCTGTGTTCTTTTGTTACATCATCTAAATAGTCTTCGGCAAACTCTCCTCCGTCTTCATAAGCAGCTTCCTGTATACGTTCTAGTAAATCATCAACGTTGAAAGGTATCCCTGGACAGAACGCTTGTCCCACATAAAAGCTAGTTACAACTTCTTCTGGTGTACTTCCCATTTCATCATCCAAACACCCGTCTTCTGGATTCTTGTTAAATGTTTGAATTGACTTGATACCAAATTCCACTGCTTCTTCTTTAGTGTCAAAATATTCAGCGGCTTGCCATTGTTCTTCATCTATAGAACATATCCATTTTCCGTGCATTTCTTTACTCATTTTCTCGCCCTCCGTATTCCGTTATTTCTTCCGATTCTGGAATTATTTCAGGTCACTGGATTTAACGAAAACACCATCGACCATCTTTCCAGTCCGTCCTTTGATTTCGTCATAAGCAAAATTCAAACATTCGTACAAGTCCATATCATTTTGCATTGCCAAGATGATCAAGGTTACTACTACATCGCCAATACCATCTCTTAGTGCATCTTGATCGTTTCTTGCTAATGCAGCTGCAACTTCACCAGTTTCTTCGACAACTTTCAACATTTGTTTGCTAGAATCTGCTTTATCCAATCCTTTTTCTTTTGACCATTGTTCTACTAATTCAACTAACTCATTCATGAATTTCCCTCCAATTATTTTGATTAATCGTAATCAACCCCATCGTCAATGGTTCCACTCCAATCCTTATAGCGGTAAGTCCTTCCTTGTTTATCTTCATGACCATAACGTAATAAATCGCTCATCGTTCGATTTGCTTTTTTACACTTCCGACATACGTCTTTCCGAGTACCTGTGAAAATCACTTCGCCTTTGTAAAGAACCTCTACAATTCGCAAATGGGATTGCTCCCCTCTCCAGAGTTCAACACGCAATGCTTCCCGCTCTTCCTCGCTTATTGGATCAATCTCTCGATCATCAAGATTAGATAGATAAAGCAATCGTTGTAGTTTTAAAGCACGTTCTCTGTGACGCTTCTTTTTTTCATGTTCTTTCTGCTTCATCGCCTGTTGGTTCTGTTTCATGTTGATCACCTCCTGCATCTGCTGGCTTATACACATATTCATAAGGTTCCCACTGCTTATTTCCGAGAAGGCGATAGTACTTCCCTGCAAGTGTAATAATAAAATGATAGGTATCTGCCTTCTCCGGAACGTAACATCTTGCATAGTATTGACGGTAATTCTTGGGATTGTTAGAAAAATACTCAACCGTCCATCCTCGTACCTCGCAAAACATGGTGAATTCGACACGTGCTACTTTAAAACTGGTTATTCTTTCATCCATAGAATCACCAATTCGTTTTATTCAGAAAATCGATGTAGCCCGGCGTAGCAACCTGATACTCTTCCAACTCTTCTTCAAGAATGTACTGACGGCCATACTTCGCTTTCATGTTCTGCCAATCACTCCACGGGATAAACCCAACGGTCTTTTTGATCATGCAACAAACACCTGCCATCGCTCCTAATTTTTGATGGAGATCCAACAAGGCCGCCTGATTTTGTGTGATCACTGATTTTTTTAATCGATCCGTTGTGGTCATCTTTGCTTCAAAAACAATGGCACGTCCATCCCATAGAGTTCCTTTGTAATCTGGTTGAGCTTTCCCGGTTGGATAAACGATCATTCTGCCATCGCCGAGTATCTGCTTCACACGAAACGGTTCAGGCGTTTTTTCAATTAAAGCAATTTCTTTTGTTCTGTAGTACCAACATCCTTGATCAATCATTTTTTCAAAGATATCGCCCAAATCATTGTTGACTCTATTTTGGTAATTTCTTGAAGACATCGTTTCTACCTACTTTCTGCATTAGTTCAGTAATAAATCCTTTTTTATCGTTTTGCCCAAATGTATCTAATGTTCTTCGGTAAATGCGCTCATAGTGTGCTTTATCTTCAAAGCATACGAATTGTGAATAGCGATCACTCTTAACTATTCCTGCATATGCTGACTGATCATTTAATTTGTTTGATGCAGCATCGCAAATTTGCTGATTTTGAAGAAATCGGATTTCCTTTTCTTCTGATTTGATTTCCAATGTTTTAATACATGGAGAAAATTTCCCTTTGTTTTGATCATCAATGTTTAACATCAAAAAGACTTCCTGCATCATGTCGATACAATCTGATTTATCAAAGCAGGCGACCAGATACGTTTGTTTACTTTCCATTTCTACCTCTTTCTCTATCCATCATCATTTCTGAACAGTTCGATTTTGAAATACCATCCACGATCCTCATCGTAAATTTTCAATATATCTCCTAAAATTCGGTATTGAGGAAACCTCTTAAGAATTTCCTCTGCTCCATCATCGTTGGACATACCTAATTTATTTAGTTTTCTAAATGACCAATAATCATCGTTGGTTGTTTCATGTGGCTCTTTGAGGTTTCGACTCTTGGACCATCGCTTTTGACCTTTCTTCCACTGGCGATTTTCCCATTTCTCTTGACCTGTTAAATAATTGACCAAGCCTTGCATCCCATCCGAATCGTATTGAATGTTTTGCACTTGTCTTCGACCAAGAGGCTGTTTCTTCTTTCCTCGTCCTTTAGACCAAACACTCTCGATTGCATCCCTTGATGGTCCATTGTTTAAAACGATATGGTGATGGATTCGAGTGATATAGCCTACTTCCTCATCGTATTGATAAGAGGTAAACCACATGTACTTGAGTTCGACCCCTTCTTTCTCATAGAGTCTTTTTAGTTTTTTCAAAGTGTTTTCTTGATCACGCTTGGCATCAGAAGGCTTTTCAGGTAGAAACTGATCGGAATAAGTGAACGTGGCATAGTAATCTTTCTCTCCAAAGTTTGCATATAGGAACAATGCGGCCTTTCGTTTACTTTGGGCTTGATTCCATCTTGCTTGAGATAAGCCAGTTACTTTTTTCCTCCTACCTCTGGGTTCTCTGCATTTTCGTTCCTGCTCAATCGTCCTACTGTAAAGTCGGATTTCTTTATAAGGTCCTGCTTCCACTCTGCGTTCTCTAACAAATGATTTCTTCATGACAAACACCCCAGAATTTTCTACGTCCGTTAAGTTAGTATCTAATACAAGGACGATAAAACGCCGAAATAGCAGCGTTTTTTGCAAAAATAGTCTGAGGATGGTATACTTATCTTGTCGGAGATAAGAAATACCATTCTCAGAAGTCGCCAGTTTTGGCGGCTTTTTTTATTGTTCTGAAAACTGGAAAAGAACCTTTTCTTCGGTTTGTTTTCCAAGATGAAAAACATGGTGATACAACGTCCTTCCACGCAACTGAAATGTTTCTACTCTACCTCGCTCAGTTTTCGCTTCAATACTGTATACATAATTCTCTCCACGTTTCCTCATACGAACCTGCATTACAATTGCAGGCATTTTTTCCAAGTAATCGATCGCCTTTGATAACATCTACATCACCTACAGCTTTCACTCATCTTCGAACAAATTTATCTGTCCAGAATTATTGACATCAATTGGATAAACAACTGGTTCCAATTCTCGTTTCGGTAATCCATGATTTGATTCTGCATCGATGGTAATTCCTCGATGATCACTAGTGACTTTGATTCCAACCTTTATTGAAATCGTGCGTTTTGCTTCAATGTCCTTTTGAGTATCCTGTAAATCGGCAGTAATTGTTCGAACTTCTGCATCTAGCAAACTGTTAACTTTTGCCATCAACTTATCGGCTAATGTCAGAGCTAACTTGTCATTATTCATATTGAATTCCTCCTTTACTTACTAAATCCGGTAGCAACTTAGGGATGGCCATTTGTAACTTTTGAAACTGATCATCTGAAACAACAAAATATAAAGCAATCGTAGGTGTCTCATCGCTATCAAATGAACGATCCTCTACTTCACATGTCGATTCAAACTTATTCCAGATAATCGACTTAATTTTTTGAGTGTATGGCTTAACATACATTCGATTTGTAGTGAAAATAATTTCTCTTTCTTTAAACATCTATTTACCCTCTAATCATTAATAGGAAACAAATAGCTAACAAAATACCGTTTAACAATAAGCTGGCATAAGCAATCCCTTGTAATTGACGTGCTTTATACAATGGATTGTCATGGAGCGTAGCTAACCATTTTTTATTCATATAATCTTTCCTTTCTGTTGTATAATTTCCTTATCAGTCAGTGGTCGGCTGAAATAATTGATGAGGGGGTGAGATTTGTGGGTAAAAATCAATGGGTATCTCCTAGAGACGGAAAATGGGCTGTACATGGTGAAGGCAATTCCAAAGATACTAAAATTTTTGATAAAAAATCTGATGCTGTTGAGTATGGTAAAAATATTTCTAAGAATCAGCAATCTGAATTCATTGTCCAAAAAAAGAATGGCCAAATTCAGTCAAAAGATAGTTTTGGAAATGATCCTATACCTCCACGTGATACAGAACATTAATCATATTTAGGAGTAATGCGAACTCGAAAACCCTCGCTTGGTTTAATATCATTTGCCGTGATAACCGCGATTGTTTTCGGGTTATTTTCATCTGTTTCAACAACAATTTTCGTGTATTCTTCCAGAGTTGGTACATTTAAATTATTTTCCTCATTCATTGTCCTCTCACCTCAAATCTATTTGCCGATTCAATCGATTCTGATAAATCAACTCTTGATAACTTCGGAGTTCCCGAATCGATAAATCTCGTTGTGTTTCAGTTAGTTGTACTTTCCGATCATTAAGTTGATCGTGTAAGCTTCTGATTTCTTCTTTGATAAGATCATGGATCAATAGTTCTTGGGATAGTGTGTATTTCATTTGAATTATCCTTTCAATCTGACATGATGTTTGCCCAGTTTTCTTGCAAATACTTCGCCATTTCTAAAGCATTGAATTTCCAAGGATTTCCTTTGCCTTTTGAGTAACGAACAAAACCGCCGTTCCTGACATCTAGTATTTCTCTGTTTGGATAAAGGATTTTTTCCTTTATCCAATCTTCATCAGTAGTTTGCAGTCGTTCCTTAAGATCATCCATCGTCCAAGTTTGACCCATCAAATCTTTTTTCTTTAATGATTCATACTCTTCAATTTCAACAACTTTTAAATGTGAAGGTATTAAGATTTGAATCGGGGTATTGATTTCAATAGTTTGAGACATTAAATCACCTCCTCAACATTTTGTACATTTTTCCGTACAAAACCTTTAAAAAAATAATTCCCCAGTTCTTTTGAAGGAATATTTAGCAATTCAGCCATAACTTTAATCTCAGTTTGCGTGAAATTTGACTTACTATTCAATTTTAGATTCAACGATGTTCTGCTCATATTAAGTTTAGTTGCTAACGTTTCTTGAGTAAGTCCTTTTTCCGATATTTTATCCTTCAGCAATTCATAATCGTAGACAATGTCTATTTTTTTCAATCTTTTCCCCTCCAAGCTGTTCGGTTTTCTGTACAAAACCATCATAGTTTATAAAAAAAAGAATGTCAACACATTTTGTTCAGTTTTCTGTATCTTTTGCTTGCTATTCAGAATTCTTAACAGTATAATCATTGTAAAGGGGTGTACAGAATAATGAACAACTTTTCTGATCGGCTAAAAATAGCTTTAAAAAATAAAAATATATCTCAAGCTGAATTAGCTAGACGTACTGGAATTGGTCGCAACTCTATCAGCGACTATATAAATGGAAAATACGAAGCGAAACAAGATAACATCTTCCTTATGGCAAATGTTTTAGAAGTAAATGAAGCATGGCTCATGGGAATGGACTCACCAATGACCAGAGAAAGCCATGAATCTACTTTTTTGAATGATTTAGATCCTAAACAAATTGAATTAATAGATATTTTCCAAAATCTAGATACTAGTAAAAAAGATGATGTACTCGACTTTGCTAAATACAAAATGCACGAACAGAATAAAGAAAACTTCACTATTGCTGCCCACTCCGACGATCCTAACAAAAGGATTAGTCAAAAAGAATTTATTGAACTTAATCGATACCTTGATGAAGCTGATAAAAAATTTGATGGTAAGTAGGGTTGCAAATGGATGATTATGAAAACCTTTTAAAGAAGGTTACGACCGAAATTCCAGTTATAGAATTACCTTTAGAACAGGACACTGGATATACAGGTCTTTATAGAAACAATCGGATCTACTTAGACAAAAATAAATCAAGTAGAAAAAAGAAGGTTGTTTTGGCTGAAGAATTCGGTCACCATAAAAGAACTATTGGAAATATTCTTAATTATAAAGATCCCGAGGCTTGGAAAGAAGAATGGAAAGCTAGAAGATATGGTATTGAAATTCTGATCACACTTGATGATCTCTTAGACTGTGCTTTGAATGGATGTAACAACATTTATGAATGCAGCGAACACTTGAACGTAACTCTCGAATTTTTTGAAGATACCCTCATTCACTACTTCAATAAATACGGTAAATACCATTATCATCGCAACTATAAATTTACATTCGACAATGAGTTTATATTCGTGGAACCTATTAAAATTTTTGGATAAACAAAAAATCTTTTGGAAGTTCCCGCTCCCAAAAGATCTGCTCATTTCTGAGACTGTACAAATATATTATATCAAAGAAATGAGGAAAGAAAAATGGCAAAAAGAGTTAGAGGCGAAGATGGTAAAATGTACAAGGTTAAGAAACCATTTTACAAAAGGGTTTGGTTTTGGGTATTAGCTATTATCTTTATAGCAATAGTGGGTAACGGTTTATCTGGTGGTAATAATGATTCTGCTGCCGAAAAATCTTCAAACAGCTCTTCTGTCGCAGATAAGTCGACGGATTCATCAATTAAAGAAGAAAGTTCATCTACTGTTGTTGAAAAAGAGTCTAAGCCAGAAGATAATGTTTCTAGCGAATTTAAATCTGCACTGAATCAAGCTAAATCATATTCAGATACAATGCACATGTCCAAACAAGGAATTTATGATCAGCTAGTGTCCGAGTATGGTGGTCAATTTCAACCTGATGCTGCCCAATATGCAATTGATAATATCCAAGCTGACTGGAATGCTAACGCATTGAAACAAGCTGAATCTTATTCTGATTCAATGCATATGTCTAAACAAGGAATTTATGATCAACTAATTTCTGAAAATGGCGGTCAGTTTACTGCTGAAGAGGCACAATACGCTATTGATAACATTAAAGCTGACTGGAATGCTAATGCATTGGAACAAGCGAAGAGTTATCAAGAAAGCATGTCAATGTCTCCTGAAGGTATTAGAGATCAATTAGTTTCAGAACACGGAGGTCAGTTTACACAAGAAGAAGCTGATTACGCTGTTAATAATTTAGATTAGTAAAAAAACACGTCCCTCTTCTTGGCGGTCGAGGACGTGCTGGACACAAATAAACGTAAGGCTTATTTAGTCATGCCTATTGTAGCAAAACTAAGGAGTTGAATCAATATGGCTAGTATTCAAAAGAAAGATAACGGATGGCAGTATCGTGTCTCTTATAAAGATACTGATGGTAAATATAAAACAAAAACAAAAGGAAAATTTGCAACAAAAAAAGAAGCGCATCTAGCTGCTGCTGCTATTGAAAAGAAACTAACTGAAGGATTTAGAATTTCTGATGCTGACCAGGAGTTTCCTGTTTATTTTCGAGAATGGTATGAAGTTTATAGAAAAGGAAAGTTTTCTAAAGCAAATGATGCCGATATAGAAAAGTCTATAAAATTTGCGGAAGCAAATTTCAAAGGAATAAAACTTAAAGATTTGAATAGGACAATATATCAACAGAAGTTAAATGAATTCGCTAAAACGCGACGATCCTCTACTGTTTCAAAAATTCACATCTATATGAAAGCAGCGATACAAGATGCACTGCAAGAAGGAATTCTTTTCAAGGACCCTACTTATAAGGTTTCATCTCGTGGTGGTGTTTCAGATAAATCAGATAGAGATAAATTCCTAAGCTACAATGAAACCAAAAAACTCACAAATTCTTTGATTGATGGTATCAAGCCAACCTACGTATCTAGATATATGATTCTTGTAGGTATTGCTACAGGAATGCGTTATGCGGAGATACTTGGATTGACTTGGAACTGTATAGATTTTGAAGATAAAACTGTTAGGGTTGAGAAAACGTGGGACTATGTATACAAACAAGACTTTTCAAATACAAAGAATTACCAATCAATGCGCCTTATTACTATTGACGACTTCACGCTTGACCTTTTAAAACAATTAAAGAAACATCAACGTGAATATTATTTTGGTAGGATACTAAAGAATAAGAAAAACCTAGTTTTCCTAAATGACGATATGGAGTTGATATCAAACTCTGCAGTAAACAAAACTTTGAAGAAACATCAAAAGAAAATTGGAATAGATCAACCGATAAACTTTCATGGACTTCGACATACACATGCATCAATTCTTATCTATCAAGGTGTTAATCTAAAATACGTATCCAGACGTTTAGGACATAAAAAAATTGAAACTACGTTAGGTATTTATCAGCATATTCTTGATGAGATGGAACAAAAAGAGTCTCAAATCGTTAGCACGACAATGGGTGAGCTATTTGCATGAATCCATAATCTCGTGCAAAATTGGTGCAAAATCATTCTATTTTCTTGAGTTTTCTTCCACTTTCTTATATTTAAAAAAATGCAAGAACCCTTGATATATAAGCATTCCTTATATAGTCAAGGGTTCTTCTGGTTTCTTCATAAGGAGAGTACAGGATTTGAACCTGCGCGCCGGGATGAACCGGGTCGGCGGATTTCGAGTCCGCTGCATTACCACTCTGCCAACTCTCCATAACAGTTATTTTCGCTAGTTTCACAAAAAATGTCAAGAAAAATCTGCATCCAAAATAGAAATGGATACAGATTTTTTATTTTTTAATCGAAAATATAGTTTTCTTTCTTTTCGATTACGCCTTCGATCGTCTCGTTGATGATTTTGATGATTTGGTCATCGGTGGGTGTGATAATCCCCGCCGACATTAAGGAAGCCAAACCAGTCACAACAATCCATGCGCCATTATGTAGTGCATTTATCGCATCTTCGGATAGATCTGCATATTTTTCTTCTGATTTGATCAAGGATTTGAAATAGGTGGATGAAAAATCATGCATCAATTTCCCACCGCCATAGTCGTCGATAAAAAGGGCGATGTAGAGATTGTGCTGCTCTTGCGCGAAGCGTATATAATTCAGGCCTAAATCAACAAGTTTGTCTCCTGTTCGAACAACTGGAAAAACATTTTCCGATAAATCTTTGAAAACAGCCTCTACCAAAGTATTTTTTAAGTCCTGCATATTTTCGAACTCAAGATAAATTGGTTGAGTAGAAATTCCCATGTGCTTAGCGATATTCCGGGCCGTAAAGTTGCCAAAACCTTCTCTATTGATCAGTTCATAAGCGGCCTTCAAAATGTGTTCTCTTGTATAGACCTTCCTTCGCATCAATAAATCCCCCTTTTTTTATTTATTTAATTGTAACCGAGTTATTCATTTTTTTAAAATAAAACACTCCATCCGTTATCTTATTTCTATTCACTTTGTTCATTAAAAACGAATCTTTACTAATAAAGAGAAGTGCCTCTTTTTTCATTTATCACAAAAAATCCTGCGTAGAGGTTGCTAGTTATTTTTCAAATCTACTTTTCTTTCTTGTTGAAAACTCGCTGAAATTGTACACTAAGAATGTAGTGCGCAAATTCGATTGAAAAAGGGGTTTGAAAATGGCTGAATCAAAAGAGCTATTATTGGAGACCTGCTTATTAGCAGGGAAAATTATGATGGAAAACGGCTCGGAAGTCTATCGAGTAGAAGATACAATGAATCGAATTGCGGCCAACGCTGGGGAGCAAGGTAGCATTAGTTATGTAACAGCAACTGGTCTTTTTATGGGTTTGCGCAGCAGTCACTATGCGCAAGTAGAAAATGTCCATGATCGAGTCATCAATCTCGAAAAAATCGTTGCCGTTAACGGACTCTCTCGTGCTTATGCAGAAAAGAAAATTTCTTTAGCGGAACTGCACGAGGCATTAAAAAAGGTCAATCCGACAACACCAAGTTTTCCCTACTGGCTGCAGGTCCTTAGTGCTGGTGTAGTCAGCAGTACCTTAATGATTATTTTTGGCGGTGCTTGGTTTGACTTTCTACCGACCTTCATTATTGGCTGTCTGGGATTTTTATGCGCGTATTGGGTCAAGAAAGTGATCGATATCCGCTTTTTGGATATGTTTTGCGCCTCTTTACTAATCGGTACTTTGTCTGTCTTAGCGGTCTCCCTTCATGTCGCACAAAACGTCGATAATTTGATTATCGGTGCCGTCATGCCCTTAGTTCCTGGTGTAGCGATCACCAATTCCTTTCGCGATATCTTGGCGGGCCATCTCATCAGCGGAACCGCCCGAGGTACTGAAGCCATTTTCACAGCTGCCGCGATCGGTGTCGGCATCGCCACGGTCTTCACCTTATTTGGAGGGATCTCATGACGATTTTTATTCACCTTTCCTTCAGCTTTTTAAGCACCGTGACCTTTGGCATTTTGACTAATATTCCTAAAAGAGCTTTGGTTGCCACAGGCATTGCCGGAACCGTTGGCTGGATGATCTATTGGTCATTAAAAACGATTGGCTATGGTTTAGGTAGCGCCAACTTTTTAGCCGCATTTGCTGTCGGTTGCGTCAGCATCTTTTTTTCCCGCAGAAAAAAAATGCCTATGATCATTTTTAACATTCCTAGTCTCGTTCCCCTCGTACCGGGTGGACCTGCCTATAAAGCCGTTCGAGAATTTGTTTTAGGAGACAACTTTGTCGGCTTTGAAAATCTGATGATCGTGGTTATCACTGCTGGGGCGATCGCCGGAGGCTTCATGATGACGAGTGTGGTTGAAAAGATCGTCAATCGTTGGCAAGTGAAGCGCACAAAAAAACGTCACCCAGATAAAAAAGCCTCCTAAAACTAATGGCGTGCCGAAACTATAAATTTTTCTTATTTCAGACTTTGGTACAATGTTTTCTTTGCGGACTTCTCTTATAATAAAGGCATACCTTACAAAACTGTTTGACGTTTGTCATTTGTTTTACTGGATTTTTCTGGTCTCACCCCGTATAGTGAGATTATGAAACAAAAAGGAGATGAAGTCCTGTGAGCATAGCAACTTCTCGTCGTATCATTAATACGATTTCTATTATTGGCTTAGGTTTATCTATCGCATTAACGATCTATTTTATCAATCTAGGTGTTTTCAAAGACATTAATGCCTTACGAGGTCTAGTTGGAAATTCTGTTATCTTAGGACCAATCGTCTTTATCCTATTGCAGATCTTGCAAGTCGTGATCCCAATCATTCCCGGTGGTGTCTCCAGCGCTGCAGGTGTTTTGATTTTCGGTCCTTACCTAGGATTCGTTTATAACTATGTAGGAATCAGTATTGGTTCTGTCATTATTTTCCTACTTGGCCGACGATACGGTAAACCATTCATTTTAAGTATAATCAGTGACAAAACTTACGATAAATATATTGGCTGGTTAGATAACCAAAGCCGATTTGAAAAACTTTTCGCCCTTGCGATCTTTCTACCGGTTGCCCCAGATGATGCCCTTTGTCTTATGGCTGGGTTGACCAACATGTCCGTTAAGAAGTTTACGTTGATTATTTTATTAGCAAAACCTGCCTCAATTTTCTTGTACAGTATGGCATTGATTTATGGTGGGACATTCTTAACTGGTTTGTTAGGCGGATAAGAATTAGAGTAAGAAAAGCAATCAATTTATTGAGCCGAATGTGAAGGAGCTACGTTTGAGACAGGATCTATGCCTGTGACGAACTTGCTGCTAAACTGTTCGGCTTTTTTCCCGCCTTTACCTTTATTACCCAGAGAACTAAAATACTTACTATTGTTAGGATGACAACCATGAATTATTTAAAAAACAGCTTCATCAACACTTGGGATTTTTTGAAAGACAGCAACGCCTACTTCCGTGATGTCTTATTGATGCACGGTGCCTTGTTGTTCTTAGTAATTCCAATATTAACTTCTTCCACCAAATTCGTTCTAAGACGGGGAGGCTTACCTTACCTTTCATTCGACAATATCGGGAGTATTTTTACAGATCATCCTGTCGTATTGCTTTCACTAACAGTGATTTTGCTTTTGATCTTATTAGCCGTCTTTTTTGAGTTTACATTCTTGTTGTTGAGTGTCTATTTTATCAAAAAGAAACAACCCATCAGCCTGCGCCAATTGTTACGGATGACTGTTTTGCAGTTGCGAAAATTACGGCCGATGACCTTTTTATTTTTTCTCTTTTACTTCTTACTGATTCTACCCATCGGTGGGTTGAGCTTTAATTCGGATTTACTCGCAAAAATCAAAATCCCTGCCTTTATCATGGATTTCATTTTTGCCAACCGTGTCGTAATCATCGGAGCAGTGCTTTTGATCTATGTCTTGTTGATCTATTTAGGAATTCGCGTGATTTTTGCCTTGCCAGAAATGATTTTGCGTGATTTGCCTTTTCGAAAAGCGATCAAAGAAAGCCTTCAAGTGACTAAACGCCGCTTTTTTGCTATCGTTGGTCAGTTTGTTTTTATTAGTGGCAGCATCTTATTGATCACGACACTTAGCTTTACGTTGCTGATCACGATTCAAGCAGTAATCGAAGCTGTTGCACCGAATTATGCCTTGTATAGTGCTGTTTTTATTATGACTTTCTTACAGTTTATTTTGTTACTGAATGTCATTTTATCGACCGTAGCTATTTTTTATATCATCGTTGATTTCATGGATGACGAAGGTTTTTTACCAGAAATTCCTTCATGGTTCCACCAAGAACCATTGAACCAGCGTCATTTCTTAGGTCTAAAAAGTTCCTTGTTTACCTTGGTGACGGTGCTTTTCGGTGTCGGTGTTAGTCTATATAATATGAACTATCTGACTTCAGCTGCTTCGATTCATCCGGTAACGATCTCCCATCGAGGGGTAAGCGACGGACAAGGGGTCCAAAATTCTCTTGAAGCACTACGCTTTACTAGTGAGAAGTATCAACCGGATTATGTTGAAATGGACGTCCAGCAAACAAGTGATGGTCATTTTATTGTCTATCATGATTTTTCTTACCGCCAACTAACCGGCGGCAAAGGAAAACCAGAACAATTACCCTTGAGCTATGCCGAATCACTGACAGTTTCGGAAAACAACCAGACAGCCCGTATTCCAACTTTTGATGAGTACTTGGCGCTTGCCAACCAATTGGATCAAAAACTGCTGGTGGAGATCAAAACTCAGCAAAAAGATACTGCGCAGCTCGTAGATGACTTCTTAGAACGATACCAAGAGGATTTAGTTGCAAATGGGCATATTATGCAAAGCCTCTCCTATACAGTTGTTGAAGAATTAAAGGATAAAGCACCTGAATTGACATCAGGATACATCATGCCCTTCAATGTCGTTGGCCCACCACTGACTAGTGCCGATTTTCTGACAATGGAATACAGTACGATCAACCGCAACTTCATCGCTTCTGCTCGGACTGACGGCAAGGAAGTGTTCGTTTGGACCCCCAACGATGCGGATACGATCAGCCGGATGCGTTTTTACGGTGTGGACGGGATCATTACCGACCAGATGGGGATTTTAAATGAAGAGTTGAGTGTGACGGAAGAAGACATGACTTACTCAGACAAACTATTGAACTTTGTGATCGGTGTTGGCTGATCTCACACGAAGAAAAATGCTGCTCACGGTAATCCGTGGAGCAGCATTTTTTACTCTTTTGTTAAGCAACATTGGTTTGTGTAAAAATTTTATTGAAGCTGACGATCATCCGACGATTACAAGCTTCTACTTGTACTTGATCTTCTTCTTCACAACTTGAAACGACGATCAACGCCGTATTTACGTATAGTTTTTCCACCACACCGATCACAGGCTTACTCGCCCCTACTGGTCGGCAGACATATTTTTCACCAATCGTAATATTCTCCATATCCTCACCTCAACCGTTTTCTTTCTTAAAGATATAATAACAAAAAAGCATCAAAATGAAAACGGTTTATTTCCGTTCATCACGCATTTGTCACCAAGAAATGACAGTTTCGTTCGTTGAAACCCACTGCTTTGTTCGTGCCACTGAATAGAATTCATTTTATAATAAAGAAAATCAAAAGGAGATGAGTCAAATGCCAATTATTCAAACCTGTATCTTTGGACTATTGTCTGCTGCGTTGCTTTGGGGATTAAAAGAAGACCGCTGATTTTTTGGATTACTGATTTGTTATTAAATAAAATAAAAACGCCTTGAGCCACTCAGAACTGGCTCGAGGCGTTTCTTTATCTTATTATAGACGTTCGTTCAATTCTTTTGCAAGATCTTCAAAACCTGGTTTGCCAAGTAAGGCGAACATGTTTTTCTTGTAAGCTTCAACTCCTGGTTGGTCAAATGGGTTCACGCCATTTAAGTAGCCAGAAATTCCTACAGCGATCTCAAAGAAGTACATCGTGTACCCTAACGTGTAAGCATCCATTGTAGGGATTTTTACTAACAGATTTGGTACATCTCCATCTGTATGGGCAAGTAACGTTCCTTCAAAAGCTTTCGTATTAACAAAGTCAACTTCTTTTCCTTCTAAGTAGCCAAGACCATCAAGATCGGCTTCTTGTGTAGGGATCGCGATTGATTTGCGTGGTTTTTCAACTTTTACGACGGTTTCAAAGATATTGCGACGGCCTTCTTGGATGTATTGACCAAGAGAATGCAAATCTGTTGAGAAGTTTGCACTTGAAGGATAGATCCCTTTTTGGTCTTTTCCTTCAGACTCGCCGAATAATTGTTTCCACCATTCTGAGAAGTATTGCATGCCTGGTTCGTAGTTGATCAGCAATTCGGTTACTTTGCCTTTGCGATAAAGGATGTTACGCATTGCTGCATATTGATACGCTTCATTTTTTTCAAGGTCGTCACTTGCGTAAGCATCGCTAGCATCTGCTGCCCCTTGCATCAAGGCATCGATATCCGCTCCGCTGGCAGCGATTGGCAATAAACCAACAGCAGTCAATACAGAGAAACGGCCGCCGACGTCATCTGGAATCACAAAAGTTTCCCAGTTTTCAGCATCTGCTTCAACTTTTACTGCACCTTTCGCTTTATCCGTTGTTGCGTAGATCCGTTTGTTGGCTTCTTCTTTGCCGTATTTTTCAATCAAACGTTCTTTGAAAACACGGAAAGCGATCGCTGGTTCAGTAGTAGTTCCTGATTTTGAGATCACATTCACAGAGAAGTCACGGTCACCAATGATTTCGATCAAATCTGCTAAGTAAGTTGAAGAAATCGAATTACCGGCAAAAAAGATTTGTGGTGCTTTGCGTTCTTCATTTGGTAACAAGTTAAAGAAAGAATGATTTAAGAAATCAATCGCTGCTTTCGCTCCTAAATAAGATCCGCCGATCCCGATCACGACTAGTACTTCAGAATCAGATTGAATTTTTTCAGCCGCTTTTTTGATACGCGCAAATTCATCTTTGTCATAATTTTTAGGAAGGTCGATCCAACCTAAAAAGTCGCTACCAGCACCTGTTCCTTCGCGTAATTGTTTGTCTGCTGCTGTAACTTGACTTTGCATGTAGCTCAATTCGTATTCGTTTACGAATGGTGCTACTTTCGAATAGTCAAACTTGATGTGTGACATGATTTGTCCTCCTTGAAAAAATAGTTTTTCATACACTACCTACTTTACGTTTTTTTCCAACTTTTTTCAAGTAATTCCTGATAGGTAGCCTGTTGGGTGATTTTAGACAAGTCCTTGAGCAAACATTGCTTTAGCAACTTTTTCAAAGCCTGCGACGTTCGCACCTAACATAAAATTATTTTTTTGATCGAAGGTTTCAGCAGTATCACGGCATGCTTCATAGATCGACTTCATGATATCGTCCAATTTGGCATCGACTTCAGCTTTTTCCCATTGCAGTCGTTGGGAGTTTTGACTCATTTCTAACGCAGAAACGGCTACGCCGCCAGCATTGGCTGCTTTTCCTGGACAGTAGAAAATTCCTTCTTCAATAAAATATTCTGCTGCTTCTAATGAGCTAGGCATATTCGCGCCTTCAGAAACGACCCGAACACCATTGGCTTTTGCACGTTTGGCTTGTGAGAGATCAATCTCGTTTTGGGTCGCGCAAGGAAAGGCTAATTCCGCTGGTGTATCAAAATCCCAGACAGATGCCCCTTCATGATATTCTGCTGATGGACGTTCTTTCGCATAAGCCGTCAGACGTTCACGCTTCACTTCTTTGATTTCTTTTAATAAGGCCAGATCAATGCCGTCTTTGTCATAAATAAAACCAGAGGAATCAGAACAGGTGACAGGGATCGCACCTAATTCTTGCAACTTCTCAATTGCATAAATCGCAACATTGCCGCTTCCAGAAACGATCGCTTTTTTGCCTTCAAAGGTTTCACCTAGGTCTGTCAATAAATGCTTAACGAAATAAACAGCACCATAACCCGTTGCTTCTGTGCGGTTTTTACTGCCCCAAAAGTCTAATGGCTTACCAGTTAAAATACCGGCATCGTATTGTTTCAATCGTTTGTAGGCACCAAATAAATAGCCGATTTCCCGTCCGCCGACACCAATGTCGCCAGCAGGAACATCTAAGTCAGGTCCGATATGTTTTGACAGCTCCGTCATAAAGCTTTGGCAAAAACGCATCACTTCGGCATCTGATTTGCCTTTTGGATCAAAATCACTTCCGCCTTTGCCGCCGCCGATCGGCAGACCTGTCAAGCTGTTTTTGAAGATTTGCTCAAACGCCAAAAACTTCAAGATACTCAAGTTGACACTTGGGTGAAAACGCAAGCCGCCTTTGTAAGGCCCCATTGCCGAGTTGAATTGAATCCGATAGCCACGGTTTACTTGCCAGTTGCCTTGATCGTCTTGCCATGGGACTCTGAATTGGATAAAACGTTCTGGTTCAGTTAAGAGTGCAAGGATATTTGATTCAATATATTCTGGATGCTCCTCTAAAAAGGGAACGATCGTAGGCAAAAATTCGTCAATTGCTTGAAGAAATTCCGGTTGGTGTTGGTCTTTCTCGTGAATCTTCGCTTGAATTTCTTTCACGTAAGCTGAAGCTTTGGTCATAGTGCATTACCTCCTTTAAGATATTTTCTATTTTAAAGAAATTTTCTGAAATTGCACGCTTTTTTTTAGAATTGTCAGAATTTTTTATTATTCGAAAAAAATCGACCAATCCTTTCAGCAGTCGTAGCCGATGTGTTACAATCCCAAAGAGGTGAAAAGAATGGAAAAAACCTATGATGTCATTGTTGTGGGTGCAGGTACGAGCGGCATGATGGCTGCGATCACTGCTGCCAAACAAGGTGCTAGGGTCTTATTAATCGAAAAAAACAAAAAAATCGGCAAGAAATTATTGATGACTGGCGGCGGACGCTGCAATGTGACCAATAATCGGCCGGTAGATGATTTAGTTGCTCATATTCCGGGAAACGGCAAATTTTTGTATAGCACGTTTTCCCAATTCAATAACTATGATGTAATGGCGTTTTTCGCTGACTTGGGGGTCGTCTTAAAAGAAGAAGACCACGGAAGGATGTTCCCTGTGACGAACAAATCAAAAACCATCGTCGAAGCGTTACTTCATGCAATCAACGATCATCACGTCACCCTGTTGACGAACACGGTCGTAACCAAGTTGATCCATGACGGCAGTCAAATTCGCGGTGTGCGAACCGAAACCGATGAGTTCTCTGCCCCTAGTGTGATTCTGACGACAGGAGGCCGCACCTATCCTTCCACGGGCGCAACGGGGGACGGCTATAAGATGGCAAAAAAAGTCGGCCATACCATTACGCCGCTTTATCCAACCGAATCGCCGCTTGTTTCAGAAGAATCCTTTATTCAAGAGCGGACGTTGCAAGGCATTTCCTTGCAAGACATCACGTTGAGTGTCTTGGATCAAAAAGGAAAGCCTATTGTCGCCCATACGATGGATCTTTTGTTTACCCACTTTGGATTATCTGGTCCAGCTGCTTTGCGCTGTTCCTCCTTCGTAAATCAAGAATTGAAAAAGCAACAACCCGTAACGGTTGCTCTGGATTGTCTGCCAGCAAAATCTCATGAAGCCTTGACCCAAGAATTGATTCAGTCTGCGTCTTCGAAGAAACAATTGCCGAATGCTTTAGCTGGCTTTTTGCCTGAGCGCTTGATGACCTTCTTTTTGCAGCAACTAGACCTGCATGAGCTGGTTGCTGAAAAAGCCTCACCAGAACAGTTGGCGGCGCTCGCTTCCTTGATCAAAGGCTTTTCAATCACCATTGTCCGCACGTTCCCATTAGAAAAGTCCTTCGTGACGGGCGGCGGGGTCCATCTGAAAGAAATCAATCCAAAAACCATGGAGAGCAAGAAAATCAATGGCTTGTATTTTGCCGGTGAATTGCTGGATATCAATGGGTATACAGGTGGTTTCAACATTACAGCAGCGTTTTGTACTGGACATGTCTCCGGAAAAAATGCAGCAGAAACAGCGAGTTATTTCAGTTATTGATCGATGACCCAGGTGTTGGCAGCAATATCCTTGCCCGTTGCTGTCAACACCTGGGTCTCCCCCTCTTTTTGCTTATTAGTTGGGTTTTTCTCAAAGTAGGCGTAGACTAAAGATAGCAAGATCGAGGGAGGTTTTTTTAATGAAACGAATTTCAAGAGGTAAATTTGAACGAATGCAAAAACTTTCAAATGAGGATGGTGTGATTGCTGCACTAGCGATCGACCAACGTGGTTCCATGAAAAAAATGATGAAGGCAGCAACTGGACCGGATGACTTTACGATGGAACACATTTATGAGTTCAAGCAGTTGGTTTCCCAAGAATTGACCAAATATGTCAGCAGTATTTTGTTAGATGAGGAATATGGCTTCTTAGGGATCGAAGCAAAGAATCCCAATGCTGGCTTGATCCTTTCCTATGAAAAAACAGGCTATGATGTCAACACGCCGGGTCGTTTGCCTGAGATTTTACCCAATGAATCGTTGCAGCGCCTGGTGAAAAAAGGGGCAGATGCTGCGAAAGTCTTGGTTTATTATAATCCAGATGAACCGCAAGAGATTTTAGATACCAAACATGCGTTTTTGGAGCGTTTAGGTACGGAGGCGCAGGCGGCCGATATTCCGTTATTTGTGGAACCAATCGTCTATGATGATGAGATCACAGATGACAAATCACCTGCTTTTGCCAAGATCAAACCGAGCAAGGTCATCCGAACCATTCAGGAATTGACGAAAGATCACTACCATATCGATATTTTGAAAGTCGAAGTACCGGTTCAGTTCGACTTAGTTGAAGGCTTCCAAAAAGAAGGCTTAGAGGCCGTTTATACGCAAGAAGAAGCCGCCGATTACTTCAAAGAAGCCAGTGACGCCGCGACGCGACCATTCATCTATTTGAGTGCGGGAGTTCCAGCGAATGTCTTTCGCGATGAATTGACCTTTGCTGGTCAACATGGTGCCAAATTCTCAGGAATCCTAGGTGGTCGAGCAACTTGGCGCGATAGTGTCGAAATTTATGGGAAACAAGGGGCCAAAGCGTTATTGGAATGGCTGAACACCCAAGGAAAAGAAAATGTTGAAGAATTAAACGCCATTCTAAAACAATATGCCACTCCGTGGTTTGACTTTTATGGTGGTTTAGAAAATATCGAGGTTTTCGATATTGAGGTCATGGAATAAAACAGCACAAAAAAATCCCCGTGAGCGTCATCTCTAGATGGTTCACGGGGATTTTTTATTCGTGTTCAGTTGCCAACAAATCGGCAAAGACCGCCTTTGTCAATTGTTGCAACGCGTGGGGGTCAAGCCCCATCTGCAACCCGCGCTTTCCTGCAGAAACCACGATTTCTTCCAGTGTCTGCGCCCCACGATCAATATAAGTAGGAAAGAGCTTTTTCATCCCGATCGGCGAACAGCCGCCGCGAATATAGCCAGTCGTCTCTTCTAAATCTCTCAAATGCAGCATCTCTACTTTTTTGTTTCCACTGACTTTGGCTAACTTTTTCAGATCCACTTCTCTATTTCCAGGAATCACAGCCACCAGCGGTCCTGTTTTGTTCCCCACTGCCACCAGCGTTTTGTAGATAGCTTGCGGGCGTGCTAGTTGCGCAGCGACGGATTGCGCATCGAGATGATCTTCCGACCACTCATAAGTGTATTCGTTATAGGCGATTTTCTGTTGTTCTACTTGACGGATCGCATTGGTTTTTTGTTTCTTTTTCGCCATTTTATCCCTCTTTTGTTTTGGTTTCTTCTAAGAGAAGGCCTTGGCTGGTCTTACTCATTGAGTGAAAATTCTTGTAAGTAGTTGGTCATTCGTTCGATCGGTATTTGTCCAGGTGCTGATGCCCCTTGCAACGAAGCAAAAGTAAAGACCGAACCAGTCAATGCCCCACTAACACGGCTGATTTTCCCCAGCTCCCCCATCGACATGATCGCCAACGGCAGTTGGTTGAAGCCACGCGCTTTAGTAATGATCCCCATCAAACGCAAAACATCTTGGACTTGCTTGGGCATCATCGCTAACTTACCAACATCGGCACCAAATTGATTCATTACGCCGATCTTTAAAATCAACACAGCATCTTCTGGCGTTTTCTCAAAATCATGATTGCTCAGTATCAGCTTTACCTGTGCCTTTTTGATTTCTTGAATAAAGCCGCGACCTAAAAATTCAGCTTTCTCTAATTCGATATCGATCCAATCGATCAAGCCTGAATCAGCAGCAGCTAAACACAATTCTTTGTATTGGGTCAACGTGAACGGCCGCTCGCCCCCTTCTTCTATGGTTCGAAAAGTAAAAAGTAGCTCTTTTGATTTTAAAGTCGTGCGAATATGAGACAATGCATCTAAGACCGCTTGTTGATCGTCTGCATGTTTGTAATGGTCAACGCGCCATTCAATGATCTGTGCTTCTGATTCCTCAGCAGCAAGGGCTTGTTTTAAAATTTCCTCATTGGTTTTTCCAATCAATGGGACACAAATCAGGGGTGTTTTCCCATCTAACGTTACTGGTTTTGATCGGCTCATCTCCTTCACTCCTTTTTCATTTGATAAAAGAATACTTTCAGATAATTACCTTCTGGAAAGTGCTTATCTACCGCAAAATCAGCTGGTAGACGATAACTTTGAATACAATCATAAGGAACATGTGCTTTCTCTAATGACGCTTCGATCATTTCTTGAAACTTCTTCGAGGACAGATTGGCCGCATTCGTTGAGGCGATCAATAAACCATCTGGCGCTAAAATCTCCAAGCTATCTGTGACTAAATCGCCATAGTTTTTTGCAACCGAGAAGACTTTTTTCTTGTTGCGGGCAAAACTCGGCGGATCTAAGACGATCACATCAAAGCGCAAGTCTTTTTTGCGGGCATAATTGAAGTAATTGAAGACATCCATGACATGGATACGCTGGGTATCTGGATCAATGCCATTAACTGAAAATTGTTCGCGGGTCTTTTCCAAACTGCGTTTTGCCAAATCAACACTCGTGGTCTGAGTAGCCCCACCGACAGCAGCAGCGACAGAAAACGCCCCCGTATAACTGAACATATTTAAAACAGACTTGCCAGCTGCCAAACCATCGACGAGTTGGCCACGAACTTCTTTTTGATCCAAAAAGATGCCCGTCATTAGTCCTTCGTTCAAATACGTCGCATACGTGACGCCATTTTCTTTCACCAGTAAGGGTTCAGGCGCCGTTTCCCCATAGACCCATGCTGATTCAGGCAGTTCAGACGCAAAGCGGATTTTTTCATAAGCCCCTTTGATTTCGGGAAAGATTTGACGAAAAGCCGCCACGATCGCTTTTTTATGTTGATAAAGGGTGGCATTGTACCAAGAAAAAACGACATACTCGCCATACAAATCTACGGTAAGCCCCCCCAATTGATCCCCCTCGCCATTAAAAAGACGAAACGCATCTGTCAGTTCATCTTGATAATACGCACTACGCTTGCCTTTTGCTTTTGCAAAGCGTTGCGCAAAGAATGCTTGGTCGATCACTGTTTCTTCAAAGGATACGCCCCATCCGATCCCTTTGTTTTGTTCACCTAGATAGCCGATACCTAAAAATTGGTTGGCCTGATCAGTAAAGGTGACCCACTCCTTTGTCTCGATTGCTTGTTGAAGATCTTCTCGTTGGATCAACGGATTCTTTTTACGAAGCTTCGCTGATCCTTGCTTCGTTAGTTTTATTTTCATGTTCATCTGCTCCATTCATTCTCCTTTTTAGTATAGCAAAAAGCGACTGTATTGTCTGTATTCTTGAAAGTAAAGAAATACTTAATTCCGCGTCATGACAAGGAATTCATTTGACACGTCTTTCCCAGCCTAGTAAAATGTACTGTGATGTAAAATCGTAATGTACTGGTTATACTGGAAAAAGAGAGGACGATTCCTTTGAAAAAAAATAAAGTATCCACCTTTGTGAATACAAGAATGGGCTTTTTTTTCCTATTAGCCCTATTATTTTGGCTAAAAAATATCTTTGCCTATATGGTGGACTTCCACCTAGGGATTGAAAGCAGCATTCAGTACTTCATCTTATTCATCAATCCGATCGCAACGACCTTATTACTGCTGTCGATCGCATTGTACGTAAGAAGAACCAAAGCAGCTTATATCACGATGCTTGTGATTTATTTCTTGATGACCTTGCTTTTGTTCTCCAATGTTTCATACTATCGAGAATTCACTGACTTTATCACCATCAACACGATGCTTGGTGTTGGAAAAGTGGCAAGTGGTCTAGGAGAAAGCGCGATTCGCTTGTTCCGTCCCTACGATGTGTTGTATTTCATTGACTTTATCGTGCTGATTGCAGCCTTTTCAATGAAGAAAATCAAAATGGACACTCGTCCTGTGCGGGCACGGATGGCTTTTGCGATCTCAACCTTAGCTGTTATGGTCTTTTCTGCCAATCTTTTCTTAGCAGAAGCGGATCGTCCTGAATTGCTTACTCGAACGTTTTCTCGTGACTATTTAGTCAAATATCTTGGGATCAATGCCTTTACAGTTTATGATGGCGTACAAACTTATCAAGCTTCGCAAGTACGTGCCGAAGCGAGTCCCAACGACATGAACGAAGTAGAGAGCTATGTTAAAGAACATTACGCAGAACCAAATGATGATCTGTTTGGTATCGCAAAAGGCAAGAATGTCATTTATATTCACTTAGAAAGTGTTCAACAATTCTTGATCGATTATAAATTGAAAGATGAAGATGGCGTGGAACATGAAGTCATGCCGTTTATCAATAGTTTATACCATAGCGATAGTACCTTTAGTTTTGATAATTTCTTCCACCAAGTAAAAGCTGGGAAGACCAGTGATGCCGAAACATTATTCGAAAATTCCCTGTTTGGATTGAATCAAGGAGCGTTATTCACTCAACTGGGTGGGAAAAACACCTTTGAAGCAGCACCAGATATTTTAGGTCAAACGCAAGGCTATACCAGTGCCGTTTTCCACGGAAATACTGGTACCTTCTGGAACCGAAATGAAACTTACAAACGGTTTGGCTATGATTATTTCTTTGACGCTTCTTATTATGATGTCAATGATGAAAATTCATTCCAATACGGGTTGCATGACAAACCGTTCTTTGAACAATCGGTACAATACTTAGAACGTCTGCAACAACCGTTCTATTCAAAATTCATTGCGGTTTCTAACCACTACCCTTATTCTGAATTTACCAATGAAGAAGGCGGCTTCCCGCTAGCGAACACTTCTGATCAAACGATCAATGGCTATTTCGCAACCGCGAATTATTTGGATAAAGCCGTGGAAGAGTTCTTCAATTACTTGAAAGAAAGTGGCTTGTACGAAAACTCCGTCATCGTTTTATATGGTGACCATTACGGAATTTCCAATTCTCGTAACCGTAACTTAGCAGAATTGCTTGGAAAAACAAGTTCTACGTGGACAAACTTTGACAATGCGTCGTTACAACGTGTCCCTTATATGATTCATATTCCAGGACAATCAAATGGCGGCATCAATCATACGTATGGCGGTCAAGTTGATGCATTGCCAACCCTATTGCACTTACTGGGTGTGGATACATCGAACTATATTCAACTGGGACAAGATTTATTCTCTGATCAAAATGAACAACTGGTTGCCTTCCGTGATGGCGACTTTGTGACACCAGACTACACTTACTATAGCAGTACATTGTATGACAATCGTACCGGCATGCCGATCAACGATCCATCCGATGAATTGCAAGCCAAAGTCGATGAATGGAAAGCCAAAGTCGACAAACAGCTTTCGGTTTCTGATCAGATCAACAATGGTGATCTCTTACGTTTCTACGCGAAGAGCGGTCTAGAAGAAGTTGATCCTTCGACCTATAATTACAAAGATGCCCTTCAGCAAATGATGGATATCGAAAAGAATCTAGGCAGTGATTCAACCAGTGTCTTTTCTCAAAACGGGAATCAATCGACCGTCGATCTGTACCAAACAAAAACCTTCCAAGAATACCAGCAGATGATGGAACAAGATAGCGGCGAGTAAACTAAGAACAACCAATGATCAATCCAGTAAGGCGCCTGCCTTGCTGGATTTTTTTGCGCTATTTGTTAGGAAAACGTCGAACTTTCTCGCCACTTTTTTAGCTTCGATATTTTACTACAAGAACTTCATACTTTATTCAAACTCCCCTTTTATACTATGTACTAGGATGAGGTGAATTAGATGAAAACTATACATTTTGCGATTGCTAGCATTTTTTATCATAAAAAAGCCATGGTGCTTTATACGCTTGTATCCTTCTTTGCCGTAATTGGCTTGATCGTGACGTTTGCCTTGATCTACTCGATGGATCAAGTAATCGCTCAGACAAGAGATCTCTTAGCGACAGAAGATCTGCAAACGAAAGTAGCCGAAGAGATCCAACCAGTTACGACGATCTATCATCAACTGTTCTATTTGATTTTCAGCGCCTTTACGCTGGTCTTTATCGGCTTTCAAGTTTACTACCAACTATATAAACGCTCGGAATACACTGCTTGGTTAGCAAGTGGCGCTACCACCAGACAATGGGTAGCAATGCAGATCATTGAAATGCTCTTACCGCTCTTAGCAGCCGCTGCGATCGCCTTTGTGTTATTGCTACTCTTCCAGCCTTATTTCCAGCGGGAATTACTTAGTGGGCATATCATTGCCCTTGATCGAGAGCGTGCTTCTGATAACTTTTGGGAGGCTGTCCAAAGTCTTCCTGGACAAGAATTCGCCATTACGATTCCGCAAAATAGTCAAATTCTGGTCCAAAATGTCGATTTGAACAGCACCACTTGGCTTGCTATTTTATTTGAAAGCACACGCCACACACTTGTCGTCTTGCTTGCCGCTGTGACCGGTTTTACTGGTTTGATTGCCAGCGGACATAGTCTGTATTGGAGGAAAAAACAATGGAAAAACCAACTCAGCTAACGAAATCAATTGGTTTCTATTATGTTTCGAAAGACAATGAAACAAAAACTTCTGAATTAAGTTTGCTACTTGCACAAAAAAAAGCAATCTTGATTCGTGCTCAATGGCCCTCCGTTCCCTTTTTATCCGTGATGGACAATGTATCTCTTGCAAATAAAAAAGGGGACGATTTAGAGAGTGTACTGCCTTATGTTCAGCTTCCCTTATCAGCTTTAAAAAAAGAGCGGACAGAGTTAACCCCCTTTGAGGAAATCAAAATTCAACTGCTCTTAGCGTTACTTTCAGAAAGAGAAACCCTTTTAATCGAAAATGTTTTGAGCACGTTAACAACAAAAGAGGTCCAAATCCTGCTGCCTTTGTGCCAAGAAATCGCCGAACAATTTGCTGTTGCCATCTATTTGATCCATGAAGACGAATGCTTTGCCCATACGCCCTATACCACTTATCTATAGTTTACATAGCCCTCAAACAAAAAGGCTTGCTTGCAAAAGCAAGTCTTTTTGTTTGAGATGCTGCCAATGAAACGCAAAAAAATCGACCGGCTAAGCAAATTGCTGCCGGTCGATTCCTTATTCTTCATTTAAGTCGATATCTGGAAAAGAGATTTTAAAGGTCGTGCCTTTGCCAAGTTCACTTTCTACACTGATCTTTCCTTTGTGCAGGCGTACGAGCTGTTCAACGATCGATAGTCCCAGACCAGATTCACCAAATTGACGGTTTTTGCGGGAAGGATCAACTTTGTAGTAACGATCCCAAATATTCTTGACTTGTTCCTCAGACATGCCGATTCCCGTATCACTGATTTCGATGATCGTTTCCAAGTAGCCTTTTTCGATTCGAACCCGAATTTCTCCATCTTCCGTAAACTGGATCGCATTTTGTAAAATATTGACCATGATTTGGACAAACCGATCATAATCCGCGTAGACGTCAATTGGCTCTGTTGTTTCTAAAATCAACACATCTTTGGCGATTTCTGCCTTGCTCTCCAGTTGCGTCAGTAGATTTTTGATAGTTTGCGTCGCATCAAATTTTTTGATGACCATCGAGATTTGATTGGTTCGGATTTTTTCGTAGTCAAGGTTTTCGTTGACTAATCGAATCAAGCGATTGGTTTCATTTTTCATCAAGCGGATCGCATTGTCTTTTTGATTCTCAGGAATTGCGTTGTACTCTAAGCCCTCCAATAAGCCATTGATAGTCGTCAATGGGGTACGCATCTCATGAGAAGCATCCGCCATAAATTGCCGACGACGTTCTTCTTGCCGTTCAATCTCTTCTTGGGATTCTTTTAAGGATTTCGTCATTAAATTAAAATCTTCGGCTAATTCATCAAATTCATCCCGATTATGCACCGGCAAGAAAATATCAAAATTGCCATTAGTAATTTCTTTGGTTGCCCGTTTCATGCGATTGATCCGCCTTACTTGGAATGTAGCAAAAAGGTAACTGATCAATAATGAGACAACGATCGAGATCAAACAAACTTTAAACAAGTTTTGATTAAAGGCACTGACAAGATTCAAAATACTGCTTGCCGATTGCGAAACCACCATTACCCCGTAAAAATCCGTGCGATTGACAGAAAAAGGTATCAACACATAGGAAGTCAGTTCTTTTTCCCCGTATAAATTTGTGGCGGAGGTCAGTTGTAGACGCGCCCCATTTTCTAAGGACTGCCAGTCTTTTTCAGAGATCGGAAAATCAACAGCATGAGCGGTATCTAGTGGATAAATAATATCATCAGGACTTTTAAAGAAAGCAAAGGAGATATCTTGGTTGCTCAAAATATTCTCAGCCAAACGCAAGGAATACTGTAGATAGCCATCCCGGGTCATATTTTGCTGTAAATATTCTGAGTCACTGATTTGCGAAATCGTCGCGACCGACGAAGCATACCCCATTAACTGCTCATAATTCCGTTCTTGTAACGTTTGGCGTGTCATTTGAGTAAACGCAATACCAATCGTCATCAAGATCACGAAGATCACCACAAAAAATGCAATCAGCTGTTGATACAGGTAGCGCATTAAGCAGCACCCGCATCATCAAATTTGTACCCAACGCCCCAGACGGTTTGAATGATCTGTGGCCCCACTTTTTCAATTTTTTGTCTTAGTTTTTTGATATGTGCATCGACGGTCCGTTCATCGCCAAAGTATTGGTAATCCCAAACCAGTTCTAACAGCTGTTCTCTCGAAAATACTTGTCGCGGTTTTTTCGCTAACGTATAAAGCAAATCAAATTCTTTCGGCGTCAACCCATCGATGGGTTGACCATTTAAATAGGCTTCCCGTGTTTTTGTGTTCATTTTGAAATGATCGGTGACAATATCAAAGGTGGCATCGGAAGCTTCAGGTGTTGTTTTGTCAACCAATTCACTGCGGCGGTGTAGTGCCTTGATCCGTGCAATCAAGGTCAATGGACTAAAGGGTTTCGTCACATAGTCATCCGCCCCCATCTCTAATCCAATGACTTGATCGCTTTCTGAATCACGAGCCGTCAACATAATAATAGGTACTGTACTGGAGATTTTGCGAATTTCGCGCGCCACCATCATGCCATCCATGGAAGGGAGGTTCAAGTCAAGGGTGATCATGTCCCATTTTTCTGGTTCAGCAGCAAAGGCCTCAAGTCCTTCTTTGCCATCGTACATAAACACTGCTTCCCATCCTTCATTCAAGAAAAACATTTGCATCATTTCAGAAACAGATTCGTTGTCTTCAATCATTAATATATTCATTTTCTTCACCTCTATGTTCTTTATCAAATCGTTGCAGATTCTCTTCGATCAGGCCAAAGATCGGCACGATGAACCAAGGGATCGCGATCATTTCAATTAGAAAAAAGTTGGTCCATTCTTGCCATTTCAAGACAAACCCAATGAGCGCCATGATTCCGCCGAAAAGCAGAAAGAATCGGGCAGATAGTTTTTGGGCCTGTCGCCAATTTCGTTCATTTTGTTTTGCCAGATAGGAACGGTAGCCATAAATAAGGTTCATTTTTTTTGATGGAAAAAGAAAAAAAGTGAGACCAATCAAGAAAAAAATGCTGCCAATTACTAAAAAAATCATCGTTTCACTCCATTCTTCCTATAGTATACTCGAATTTCTTTCTTCTACCAACAACTTCACCGATTATTCATAAAGGTTTGCCTTTTTTTCAATCTTTGATAAGATTGTGAGTGGACTATGACTATAAACCTTAGGAGTAAGATACATGACCTATAAAGCATTAACATTTTTTGATCTTGATGGTACGCTTTTAGATGAGCACTCGCAAATCACTTCGGAAATTGCTGAAGCGATGGCGATGTTGCGAAAAAACGAAGTACTGCCGATCATTGCAACGGGAAGAACCGAACCTGAAGTTACCGCCATTCGTGAAGCAGCTGGGATCACCTCAAACATCGTCATGAACGGGGCCTTTATTCGCATTGACGGCAAAGAAGTTTTTTCTGATACTTTAGAACCTGAGCTTTGCGCACGAATGTACCAAGCCGTCAAAGACAATGGTGATGAGCTGTGTTATTACAATGAGAAAGGCTATTGGGCGACTGGTCACACCGAGGAAATGGTCGGTGCATACAACTACGTCCGTAGCCCTCTCCCAGAAATCGATCCTCTGCATTATGAAACGGACCGGACCAATATGTTGTTGGTTTTAGGTGTCGGCAACGATGCTTATTATCATGAGCGTTTTCCCGAATTAACTTTCTATCGTAATACGCCTTTTTCGATCGATGTCGTAAAATCCGGCACCTCTAAAGGAACTGGCGTGAAAACCTTGGTAGAATTGTTAGGTCTAGAAGATGTACCTACCTTCGGCTTTGGTGACGGCAGCAACGATTTCGCCCTTTTAGAAGCCTGTGACCACAAAATTGCCATGGGAAATGGGATTCAAGAGTTGAAAGAGCTGGCAGATTTCGTTACCCTGAAAAATACCGAAGGCGGAATCGTGCACGCCCTGAAACACTTTGACTTGATCTGATCCTTTGCACATGAACAAAAATATGGTATACTAGTGAATGGTAGCGATACCCCTTTTATCGAGGGGATGTTACGGATTCGACAGGCATAGTTGAGCCTGAATTGCGCTTCGTAGGTTACGTCTACGTTAAAACGTTACAGTTAAATATAACTGCTAAAAACGAAAACTCTTACGCTTTAGCTGCCTAAAAACAGTTAGCGTAGATCCTCTTGGCATCGCCCATGTGCTCGAGTAAGGGTCCTATTCTAAGTGGGATACGTTTTATCTTTCCGTCTGTAAGATAAAAAAGAGCTCATCAGACTAGCGATACAGACTGCCTGTCACTCGGCAAGCTGTAAAGCGAACCTTCAAATGAGTTGACTATGAGCGTAGATTTTTAGGTAGCAATATGTTTGGACGCGGGTTCGACTCCCGCCATCTCCATTTTAAACTGTCAGTAAGTGACACTAAGAGCCAAAACCTTGATTTTACAGGGTTTTGGCTTTTTACTTGTGCCAGTATGTGACACTATTTGCCAACCACTCTAAAGCAAAAGCTAAAGCATTTTTTTATCGGCAACAAAAAAGCCCGCCACTTCGAAAAGTGATAGGCTCTGCCTTTATAATTTGCCAGTGTTTCATTTTGGGTTTAATGCTTTGACCCAATTTGATGGGCTTGAGGTGATGCCGTCCGCTGGCGTGCTTCCTAAGTCCTTCTGTGTCGCCTTCTCTGATTTCTATAGGATGTAAAAACAAAGAACACCTTAGAATAGTCGCGCCGTTACAGTGTGATTACGATATTCTAAGTGTTCTCTTTTTGTCTTGTTCTACTTTTCAAAGGTTATTTTTTTGTGAGTCTGATAATTTCTGAAATATCGTCAATTTCTAATGCATTAGCGATTCTTTCAATATGTTGAAGGTAAACTTTTTCTCGTTTTCCATTTGCCAGCTTATTAATAATCGAAGGTTCAATATCCGATAAGCGTGCTAACTCTCTTAGAGAAATTCCTCTGCTTTTTACAAGCTCTTTTAAGCCTATTTCTATTCTTCTGTTCATGTATTCCCACCTTTTCTGCAAACAGATGTTGTTCCTAGAGACATCATATAGTAAAATAGGATTAAAAGTGGTGTCTATACAAACATCAATAAAATCAGAATGGAGGCGTTACGTTGAAAGAAATAGAAAAGATGGGTATTAAGACGAGTAATAAGCAGCCGGTAAAAGAAATTAGCTACCAGGACATGTATCGTTTAGGAGATACTTTGGAGCAATTAAGATCTTGGCAAGAGCCGCTCTGTGTATTAGAAAAATTTTTCAGTGACAAAAAAAGACCCGCGAATAAGCAGAAAATCATCCGAGATTATCATGCCTGCTCCTTATTATTCAATGTTTTTCTCACAGACTTTGGTAGCTCCCTCGAAAAAATGGAACGTCAGATTGGTGAGTTAAAAACGCGAAGAAAAGTTTAATACAAGAACGATAGGTTAAGCTCCTATCAAGCTATAGACCATCGTTTCCTTTGCTATTTTTGGTTAAAATTGAAAATGTTTAACAGCTTGTTCCCTTCGTTCTTCCGATTTGATATGATGAAAGCATCAAACGTAGGACGTGATTAGATGAAATTGACCTTATTAGAACCCTCGTTTTCTGTCATCCAAGTAAAGAATATCGATCCTTCGATGCTGAAGATCGTCCCTCTATTTTTTGCCCAGACCTCAGAAGAACTTTCTTTGGTATTGCCGACTACCAACGTCCCTTCTGAAACGATAAACAGAGAGGATGGATGGAAAGCCATTAAAATAATCGGTGTACTGGACTTCAGTATGATCGGTATCATTGCAAGAATCTCTTCCCTTCTAGCCGAAGAATCGATTAGTATCTTTGCTCTTTCTACCTTCAATACTGATTACATTTTAATCAAGGAACATCAAGTAGAACAAGCTCGTACGGTTTTAACCGACAATGATTATTTCTTCGTCAAATAAGAGAAACCCTTTACTTCATAATCTAGTCATCCCTATTGCCACCTCAATAAACACAAAGAACGACTGAACCAAAAAAGTTCAGTCGTTCGCTTGTATTTTTCTCGTCGTTTAAGAAAGATAAGAGTACTAGGTAGTTCAAATGGAAGACTTCCCCAAGCTTTCATTTGCCCCAGTACTCTTCATTGCTCGTTGTTACTTTAATAATAATACAAAAATGATTTTTATTCAATAAATATGTCCAAAAATCATAAAAAATGCCTTTTTATGACAATTTATAGGGTTTTCAATTCATTTCTAATAACATCTTTCCTATTTCTATTTATATTCTCGATCCCTTTACCTTCTCTCCTAACTGAATGAACTCGTAAAAAAGAAGCATTTTTGTTTCTTAAGTATTGAATTTGAGTGATTTTGTCTTGTCAATCGAGTATTCTCATGCTAACATGATTATGCAAACGTTAACAATCTAAAATGCACACGTGAACATTAATGTTGAGGAGGATTTTTTATGGCAAAAATTTCAGATGTTCAAACAGCGTATTATCGGATTCCGCTTCCGGAAATCATGGAAGACGCAAAACACGGCCTACACACCCACTTTGAAGTGCCTATCGTCAAGATCGTTACTGATGATGGCCGCGAAGGTGTGGGCTATACGTACACCGGTGGCTTTGGTGGTGAGTCGATCGCCAAACTGATCGATAAAGAACTAAAAGCAATCCTTTTAGGGAAAGATCCAGCATGTGTGGAAGCCTTGTGGGATCAGATGAACTGGGGCATCCATTATATTGCCAGAGGCGGTTTAGCGAGTTTCGCCATTGCTGCTTGTGATATCGCCTTATGGGACTTACGTGCGAAAAAAGCACAAGAACCCCTCTACAAACTTTTAGGCGGCGCAAGTAACAAAGTCAAATGCTATGGTGGTGCGATCGATCTAAACTTTCCCCTTGAAAAACTCTTAGCCAATAATCAAAAATATTTAGGCATGGGATTAAAAGCGGTCAAAATCAAATTGGGGCAAAAAACCCTTGCCGAAGATATTGCTCGCATAAAAGCGGTCAGAGAATTGATTGGTCCCGATGTGGTCTTTATGGTGGATGCCAACATGAGCTGGTCGGTTGAAAAAGCGATCAAAGCCGCCAAACTGATGGCGCCTTATGACATTTTGTTCCTTGAAGAACCAACGATCCCCGAAGATTACGAAGGCTACGCACGTATCGCTAAAGAAGGGCAAATTGCGGTCGCAGGTGGGGAAAACTTGCGCACCCCTATCGAATTTGCTCATATGATCAAATATGGCAATGTCGATTTTCCACAACCCGACGCTTCCAATTGCGGTGGGATCACCGGCTGGTTGAAAATTGCTGCCTTAACACAAGCGAACAACGTATCGGTTTCTACTCACGGCATGCAGGAATTACACGTCAGTCTCTTAGCAGCGATGCCTAATGCTGGGTATCTCGAAATGCATAGTTTCCCAATCGATCAATACACCACGAGACCATTAGTGATCGATCCATCCGATGGCTGTGCGATTGCCCCAGAAGAACCAGGGATTGGCGTCACCTTTGACTGGGAGAAACTTGCTCCTCATAAACAACCCTTTTAACTGAAAACCCACGTTGATTTCCTTTACTATCAGGAAATCAACGTGGGTTTTTATTACAGAATCAATGGTTTTTCTACAAATGGCAGCCACCGTTCATCAATCAGAGAACGATACCAAGCGGCTGATTTTTTTAATGACCGGGTCCGTTCTTCATTTAACTCAATTCGGACGAGACCATAGCGGTTCTTAAATGCATTCATAGGTGAAACACAATCGGTAAATGCCCAAAGCATATAGCCTTCGCAGTTGGCACCTTCCTCGACAGCTTTTAGCAGCCAGTAAAGATGTTCAGTAATAAATTGAATTCGATAGTCATCTTGAACTTGTCCTGTTGCATCCATATACTGTTCTTCATTTTCCCGCCCCATACCGTTTTCAGTAATCAGCCATGGAATATTCCCATAATTCTCTTTCAGATAATTAGCCATATCGTACATGACCTTCGGATAGATTTCCCAGCCACGAGAGTTATTCATTTGTTTTCCTGGCAAATCAAAGGTCTCATAAAACATTTCCGGATGAAACGGTGTATCCGAATGCCATTGATACCGTGGTGCCCGCACGCGTTTCGGGTAGTACTGATTGACCCCTAAGAAATCCACCGTATGGGTGCGGATCGTTTCCAAATCTTCTTCTGTCGGATCAAAGTAGATGCCATAGGTTTGGCAAAGTGTGATAAGTTCATTTGGATAATGCCCCTTGACCATTGGATCAAAAAAGATTCGGTTGAAAAAAAGATCGTACATTTTTTGCGCGTTTTGATCTTCTGGTGAGGAAGAGCGTGCGTAAACCATTTCCGGATTCAACACACAACCGATGCGCCCCTCGTAGCCTTTTTCATGATAGACAGCCACCGCTTGAGCGGACGCCAATACCTTGTGATAATTCCAAAGCATCCATTTTTTCGTATTTTGTTCATGGGGCCAGCGGATCGCATCGAGATAACAACGAGTCTGAATAACGATCGGCTCATTGAAGGTAAACCACTGTTTGACTCGATCACCGTAACGTTCGAAGACGATCTCGGCATAACGGGTATACAGATCGACCACTTTCCGCGAGCTCCAGCCATCATAAGCATCCATCAAACTAGCTGGCAGTTCATAATGTTCCAAACAAAGCATCGGTTCGACCCCAGCCGCAAGCAATTGGTCGATAAGCTGATCGATATGAGCAGCATAGTCTTCATCAACGATCAGCTGTTCATGGTCGGTAAAGAAGCGCGCCCAGTTGATCGATGTTCGGTAATGGGTCAAATGAACCTCCTGCATCAGTTCAACATCCTCTGAAAACTTTTCCATAAAATTCGTCGCAACAGCCGGCCCGTAGCCATTATGCCAAACAAAGCGTTCTTCTTTGTACCAGCGGTCGAGATACGAATCTTGCCCTTCTTTCTTTCCTTGCCAGCCTTCTGTCTGCCAAGCAGACGAAGCAGCCCCTAAAATAAATGTTTCAGGTATTTTTACCATTTTTTCAAAACTCCTTTATGCAACTTCATTGGTCGTACGATTCATTACCAAAACAAAAGGGAGATAGATCAAAATCGCCACGATAATACAGATAACTTGCGTGATGACAGCCCCGATATCTCCAGCAGTAGCTAGATAAGCATTGACGATCGGTGGCATTGGCCATGGGACCATTACCACTGCTTTAGCGGCAAAGCCTAGGCTTGTGGCCACGTACCCAATCGTTCCTGTTACTAATGGTGTCAGGATAAAGGGAATCGCCAAAATGGGATTCAACATAATTGGCATTCCGAAGATCACTGGCTCATTGATATTGAAAATCCCAGGTGCTAATGACAATTTAGTGATTTGGCGCATGTCCTCCCGCTTGCCGACGATCAAAATCGCAATCAGCAACCCAATCGTCACGCCAGAGCCGCCCATACTCATATACATATCCCAAAACGGCATCGTAATGATATTGGGTACTTCTTTTCCAGCTTCAAAAGCTTCCGTGTTGACGGCGATTGCTGCCAGCAACAATGGTTCACGAATTGGTTTGACCATCTGGTTCCCATGAATCCCGATGACCCAAAAGACTTGTGCGATAAACATCAACAATAAGATACCTGGTAATCCTTGGACGATCCCTTCCAGTGGTCGTTGGACGACATTGTAGATGATATCGTAGGCATACATCCCTGTGAGTGCTTTGATAGCAAAGCCAGCGGTGGCGATGATGGTCACGGTGAAAATCGTTGGAAACAATGCCGAAAAACTTGCCGAAACATTCCCTGGAACACTATCAGGCATCGTGATCTGCAGCCGTTTTTGTCTTCCTAGCCACGCATAAAGCTCGATGGAAACGATCGCAACGAACATGCCTAAAAATAGGCCTTTCGTGTCAGTATATTGCTTAGCCAGCACGTTTTCGGCAACCACCGTCGCATCTTCGTGCAAAAATTCAAAGATCATTGGATTAACAGAAAGATAAGACATCACTGCGATGATTCCTGGAAAGACCCCCGAAATCTTATTTAATTTTGCTAGCTCAATCCCAATCAGAAACACTGCATAGATCGTTAAGAAACTCAACGTCACATAACTGACCGCAGATGAGATCGGTTTTAAACTTTCTAAAAAGCGCAGTGCCTCGATTTGTGCCAATCCATTTTCAGCATCAAAAACCATTGCTGAAAACAAAGTACCAAATGCCCCGGTAATGATTACTGGAATCAAAGCAGCAAAGGCATTTTTAATGACCATGATGTAGCGTAAATTGTTGATCCTATTGGCAAACTTTCCTAAAACGTCAGCGAGTCGATCCATAAATCCTTGCATAAAGCTCCCTCCTATACCCCTATTCTTCAATCGTTAGAAAACGATTACATTACAAATGTAATTCATTTCCTGAAGAATGTAAACGCAGGAAAAGCCTTTAAAACAAGGTATGTAAAGCTGCAAGTTTACATACTTCGTTTTATCACTTATTATTATTTTGAGGTGAAGCAAATGGCGAACTACCATGACATCGCTGCCGATCTACGGAGCAAAATCAATCACGGGTTTTACGAAGAAGAGAAAAAATTGCCGAAACAATCCGAACTGGCTGTCCATTATCAGACCAGCCGCGTGACGATTCAAAAAGCATTGAATATTTTACAAATGGAAGGCATTATTTACGGTAAAAAAGGCACGGGTACCTTTATCAGCGACGCCTATTCAACCTTCGATTACAACGCCAAGATCAATCGTGGATTGACCAAACGTCTTGGGGAAACAGGAAAGATCACCAGCAAGATCATTTCTTTTGCCATTCTTTTTCCCGATGAGAAAGAACAAGAAAAACTAAAAATCCGCAGTGACCAACAAATTTATGATATCGTTCGTTTGCGCCTGTTTGACGATATACCCGTTGTTTTAGAATATACCATCATGCCGCTTCATGTCATTCCCGGGATTACCGAGGAAGTCTTAAACTCATCGGTCTACAGTTATATCACCAACCAGCTACACTCCTCGATTGGGACATCTGTCCGTCGCATCAAAGCGGATCGTGCAGATAACTATGATCAGCAATACTTAGCTTGTGCTGCCACCGATCCCATCTTAGAAGTGGAACAAACGGTTTATCTCGGCGATGGGACGCCTTTTGAATTTTCTCAGTCACGGCATCGTTATGATATGGGGGATTTTATCGTCGTAAATAATTAATACGCTGCGTATCGAGTACCTCTGAGTGAGGATCGATACGCAGCGTATTTTACTTAAAAATATTGCTGATAGACTGTTTGACCAATTTCTCTTAGCCAACTGATCCCTTGACCACTACCGGTTTTATCATAGGAAAACGCCGCAATGATGATCGTCGTTTCATTGGCTTGTAAATACGCTACATCGTGTTCGATGCGGTCAAGACGGCCTGTCTTATTAAAAATGCGGCACGCAGGATGCGTTGTTTCAGCAAAAGTCCCTGGTATGCCCTCTTGAAATTGCTGCTGATTTAAGGCTGAAAATCCTAGGGCAGCTTCTTCTTGTTTAACACACCTTAGTAGTAGTTTGGCAGCCGCCGAAGGGGTCAAGCGGTTCTCCTTGTCTTTAATCGGTCGCATCATATACCGTTCAAATTGGATCTCCGGCTCCTGGATCCATGCTTGAAGTGTGGGCAACCCAGCTAAGTCCAACAGTACATTGGTGGCGGTATTATCAGATACGGCGATCATCGCTGTAAGCAGTTCACTGATAGCCCAGCTTTTTTTCTGAGGAAAAAGACGGAGGACCCCAGCGCCACCTGTCAGATCAACGGGGCTCACACAAATTACTTGTTGGGGATCGATCTTTTTTTCGATGATTTGTTCAAGGTAATAGGCATACAATACAAGCTTACTGATACTTGCTGCTGGAAATGACTTATGACTCTGATAGTCAACAAGACATTTCGTTGGCATACCAATCCATAACCCCATTTCCAATGTTGCTTGATATTTTTTTAGGATATGATTTATTTCTAAATAAACGTCATCTTTTGTCATCAAACGCTCCTTTCCTCAAAGTCAGTAAAGGATTGCTTATGTGCCCGGTTCAATTGGTGTATTTGGTTTGTCTTGCCAATAGCGCGCCACAACTGCTAGTTCTGGTTCATAATTAGAACCAGCGATTTTGGTTTTCATGACCCGCGATCCGGGTGTTCTTGAATGAATCATTTCATCATCCCCCAAATACAACCCAACATGATGGACTTCGCCTTTTCCTTCTTCATAAGCAAACAGCAGCAGATCCCCTGGTTGTGCCTGACTGTAAGGCACGATGTTTGCTTGTTGTGCTTGCTCAATCGTATCTCGGGGGATCAAAATACCATGAAGTCGATGCAGCGAATACATGAATCCAGAACAATCAAAGCCACTGCCGCTAATGCCTGCCCAGACATAGGGCTGATTCAAAAATTGTTCTGCTAGTGCAATCATTTTCTCGGGCAGATTTGTCCATGTATCCACAATGACTTGAGCAAAGGATTTAGCGATCGTTGCTGGTCCATTAGGCGTAGCCACTCGATAGGAATCTGCGGTTTCCCCAACTAGGGGTAAAACCGTCCCAAAAGAAACGATCCGTGTCGCTGAGTCAAAAACAAGCAAAGCTTCTTTGGCAGTCACGCCGAGCATTCTTTTAGCTGTTGCATAGTCTGGTGGCAATGGCTTCAATACCTCATTTGGTAGATAGCCGGGATAGCCAAGTGGGTGTTTATTGCTTTTTTGATCCAAGACGATCACATGGGCCCAACCATCCGTTTGGTCGATGACTTCTACAATCGTCCCATATAATACTTCGGAGTCCACTAAGCTTTCTTGATAAAGCCGCATCGTATCTTCATCAGTCAAAAAAGTGTGCAGCGCTTCTAAAGGGAATGCTTTGATTTTTGCTAGTACTTTGTTTTCTTTGGGTTCCTTCCATAAGAAGGAAGAGCCAGCCTGAACAATTTGTTTCATCTTTGCTCCTCTCATAACTGTTTATTCGTTGATTCCTAGTCCGATGCGTTCGGTGACGCTCAAGCTTCCTGGACGCTGAAGAATCCCTTGCGTTTCAGGGGAAGTCATTTGGGTCTCCCACATAAAAGGAACATCCAGATCATAAAATTGGACATCGTTCATCCCTAAGGCAAAATGGGCGGCGGCAGCCATTCCACCATACCCTTCAATCATCGAACCGACCATCACCGGCACTTGATGCTCTTTTGCCAATTGATAAATTTTTTGTCCCTCTTTGATCCCGCCGCTTTTCATCAATTTAATGTTCAAATAATTGCAGCAGTTTTCAGCAATCAAACGTTTGGCATCCTCATAGGAAAAAAGACTTTCATCGGCCATGATCGGAATCGTCGTACGAGCAGTCACATAGCTGAGTCCAGCAAAATCATGGGCTTTGACTGGCTGTTCAACAAACTCGATCGGAATGTCTTGCCATTGGTCTAAAATCTGCACCGCTTCTTCTTTGGTCCAGCCTTGATTGGCATCAATTCGAAAGGTAATCTTTCCTGCCAAGCGTTCATTGATGCGGCGAATTTTCGCAACTTCCTCTTCGATCGTTCCTGCCCCTAGTTTGATTTTCAAAGATCGAAACCCCGCTTGGACTTTTGCTTGGGCATCATGCAGCATCTGCTCCTGTGAGCCGACACTGATCGTATAATCGGTTGTCAGTGTATTGACAGAACCTCCTAAATAACGGTAAAGCGGTAAGTTAGCCGCTTTTGCCAGTGCATCATGCAACGCGATATCAATCGCCGCTTTAGGGCTCGTATGATGCTGGATCAACGCATGAAGCTCATCCATTACCGACAATTGCGCATCTACCTTTCTACCTAACAGGAAAGGGGCAAAAACAGTTTCGATATCTTTTAAAATACTTTCTTTCGTGTCACCGGTGATCACTTCGGTAGGTGCTGCTTCTCCGATGCCAACGATCCCATTATCAAAAGAAAGCAGCACTCGAATCACTTCGACGGCGTGCACTTCTCTGAGCGCCGTTTTAAACGGTGTATTCAGTTGGATCGGAATTAGCTTCGTTTCAACTGCTGTGATTTTCATTGGTGTTCCCCCTAAAAAGAAAAGCCGTTCTTATCTAGCTGGAATGAATCATTCCTCTTCACTGCTAGATAAAGAACGGCTTTATTCCTTGCTCTAGTTGCTGAACGCTTGGCGTTCCTCTTTTCTGCAGTACTGTTTGACTACGTCAGTCGGTAGATGTATGAAAGAATTGTTTTTTTTACTTATTCTTCGACAAAAACATTTTTATAATCATAGGCAGCACCGACACTATGAACGATGAGGCCTTTGATCTTAGGCGACCGCAGATGTGCTTCTGCACTTTGGAAAAGCGGTATAACGCCCAAATCTTCATTTAAGATTTTTTCTGCTTCCACCATATTTTCCCAACGGGCTTCTGGGTCGTTGGCATTTTCATTGGAGGCTTGTTCGATCAATTGGTCGTAGTCATCATTTAGCCATTTCCCACGATTGTAGGAACTGTCTTTTTTGAACAATTCCAAAAAGTTGATTGGATCTGCATAGTCTCCGATCCAGTTGTTCATGACCATCTCAAAATCGCCGCTATTGGAACGATCCAAACGAACAGAAAAAGGAACATTTGTGACTTCGATAGTCAATCCATCCAGTGTTTGCTGCAAGGTTCCTTGAATGTATTCCGCCATTTTTTTCGATTGGTCGGTATCTGAGGTTAGCAGCTCGAAAGACAACGTATCGATCCCCAGTTCTGCTTTGGCCTTTTCCCAATATTCTTGAGCTTTTTCTTCGTCAAAGGCTAACGTAGTTGCCGCATCCTCGACAAAATCAGCCTTTGTCTCTGGATTGAAAGCTAGGTCAGAAGGAACAAAACCGACAGCCGGTAACGAGCCGTTGCCTAAAATATTGTCAACGATTTGTTGTCGATTCATACTATACGAAATGGCTTGCCGCAGATTCGTATTTCGAAAAGGCGAATCTTCTGGTGCTTGATTCATTTCTAAATACTGAGTGGTTGCACTAGGCTGAACAATGTAATCAGGATGATTCACATTCTGCATCGCCAATTCACCGCTTAAAATAATGTCATCGGCTTGTCCGCTTTCGTACAAGTTATAAGCAGTCGATGAGTCTTTCACGACATCAAAATTAACTTTTTCAAGTTTGACTGAATCGGCATCCCAATAATCCGGATTTTTTTCCAAAGACCACTGGATGTCGGTGCCTGGGCCAGCATAATTGGTCAATAAGAATGGCCCATTGTACACAGCGTTTTCACTTGTTAAAGCGTATTGATCACCAAATTCCTCCACGACACGTTCGTTTTGTGGGAAGAAGGTTGGAAAAGCCAGTAAAGATAAAAAGTAAGGTGTTGGTTTTTCTAACGTGATTTTCAACTCATGATCATTGACTGCTTCGATCCCTAACTCGCTTTTATCTAGCGTGCCATCTGAAATAGCAGATGCATTTTTAACGGGTGCTAGCATATAGGCATAATTGGAAGCTGTAGCTGGATCAACGGTTCGCTGCCAGCTAAAAACATAATCAGCTGCTGTAACTGGATCACCATTGGACCATTTTGCCTCTTCTCGCAGTGAAATGGTATAGGTCAGGCCATCTTCACTGACTTCAGCGTCTTTACTTGCCCCAGCAATTACAGGAACATTGTTCTCATCCAAGCGATAAAGGCCTTCATAAGCATTGTTCAGAGTAATAAAGCTATAAGAGTCGGTTGCTAAAGAAATATCGGCACTGCCCATCTCTGCTGAAAATTGCACATTGATCACTTGCTCTGCAGAAGAAGCTGCTGATGAATCCGTCTCGTTTTCTTGCGCGCCATTTTGACAAGCTGCTAAAAAGAAGCTGCCTAGTAACACAAGCGATACTGCATACTTGCTACGTTTCCCCATTTCTACTCATCCCCTTCTAACATTCAGATAATTCAAAAAATTCTGTTTGTTGTACCGAGTTTACCGCATGTTTATGCAGCCTGTCAATTTAACTCGACCAAAAAATGTAAGAGGTTACACGGTTGTGTCAGAAGCGCTCTTGTGAATGTAAAAATTAGAAAAGTGCGACTTTATGCTGACTATCGTTGACAGGAGTCGTGCCAAGAAAGCATACAAAAAAGTTCTGATCTTCTAGTGATCAGAACTTTCGATACTTTCTTATACATCATTTCGCAGGTAAAATGGATAAAAAAACTTTCAAAATTTTCCTTACCTTCCACACAAAAAAAAGAAGACACAAATTTCGTCTTCATAGCGCTTTCTCAGAACCTTCCCACTTTTTTGCCTTTCAACTCAAGGAATAAAAGAAATCTCCTCAGAAAGTAAAAAAAACGTATCTATTTTAAAATGGGAGTGGTACACTAAACAAACGAAGAGTACTGCACGTGAGAAAAGAAAGACTTCCCCAAGTATCCATTTTCTCCAATACTCTTCGGACTCTTCAGTACGTATATTAATTATACGTACTTTTTTCATTTGTTCAAGGCTTTTGAAAGATTTAATCAAAAAGTAAAAATCGATAAAAACGTACCAATTCCCAAAGCTAATTGACAATGATTCTCAATTAGCGCTATACTAAATGAAATCACTCACAGTCAAAGGAGGAATTTCATGTATATCCGTACCGTTGCGTTTGAAGTCATTCCAGAAGGCAAAGAGATCTTTCTTGCTAAAATGAAAAAAGATACCGCCTCAATGAAAACATTTGCTGGGTGTCACTCTGCTGAAGCTTGGTTTTCAGAATCTAAAGACAGCCTCGTTTTCCAGTTAGTGTCAAAATGGACTGAGAAAAAAGCCTTTCAAGCTTGGTTAAAACGTCCCGAACATTTGCAAAAGCACCGAGATGCGTATCGAGCAGAAAAAGAAGGAACTGCAAAACCGAGCCTTGTTTTGTCCAAGACCGGCCAAGAATTTGTCTTGATCGATGAAGAACCTAGTCCTAGTTAAACTATAAGAGCGATCCACCAAAGCTGATCCCGTTCGCTTTGGTGGATCGCTTTCTTGTTCAGTATCTCTCTTTTCTATTCCACCGTTCGCTCGTTCAGGGTTCTTCCTTGCTGATCTTTTAATTGAAGCCAGCCATTGGTCCCCCCATAGTAAAGAAACATGCCTACCTCATTGACACTTTTTAATACGACGTCTTCAATCGTTCGTCCCTCTTTGATCGCTGATTGATTCTCTTGCCGTATCTTTTCTGCTAATCGAGCTGAAAATCCCACCGAGCCGTCTTTGTTCAATGGAACCTCTTGACGCAAGGTAGCGCCTTTTTCAATTCGAACCTCGTTGCGTTTCTGCCAATAGACCGTTGCTGTACTTCCTTGATAATCCACCATAAAGGGTTCATCTTGTAATTCTTTTGACCATTTATGACGAGGCTTGCCCCCTTTTTTCACCTCTTTCGTTTCCTTTTTGCTGGTGGATACATAACCCAGAAAATCGATCAAGCAATCAAATGGTTCCGCACAAACAGCGACCTTTTGTTGCAGTTCCTGTGGAATCACGATAGGTGCGTTGGAAGCATCGGACAGTTGGTATTTCTCTTGATAATAGGCTGCTAAGTATGGCGCCATGATCTCCCAAGGTGGTGTAAGGATTATTAAGCGGTCATATTCTTGCTTGTCATCAAATGTTTTCTCGTCTGCGACTGATAGTAATTGGCCTTTTTTTATGGCTAAGAGGACGGTATTGTCTTTTGCTTCAATAAGTTTTCCTTTAACAATTTGCAGTTGCCCTGCTTCCTGCGGCAATTCAAAAAGCATCTGTTTGTCATCAATGACCGTTTTTTCTAATTCCATTTTGCTCCCTGCTTTCTGCTAGTTTCTCGCCCATTATAGCATGTATTTTTCTACGCAGCTGTGTCGAAGAATCAAAAAAAGAGGCTGCTTCCAAGAAACAGCCCCTTTTTTAAGGGAATTGGTTTACGTGCATGGTTTCATTTTATTTTGATTGGGTGATTACCAATGGATCAGCTAAAAAAGCACTCAACTAGTGCTGGTTGATAGATCTCATTGTATTTTGCAACTACTCGTCCGCAACGTTCTTCGATATCTTCATGATCGATTCCATCATAGCGAATCACATTTAATACGACACACCTTTCCATTTTTCTGACCACTTCACCGATCACACGGCTTTGTAAGCCAACTGGTTTACATTCATATGCTTTACCTAATACAATTGTTTCTGCTTCCATAATTCTCTCCTTAAAAATTCATTTTTCTAATTGTATTATCATATTATCATCTAATTTTAATTAAATAAAGCAATATGCCCGTAATTTGTAAATAATAACTAAAAAAAGCGTTCATAATCCAATGAACGCTTCGTTTTAAAACATTATGTTGTTTTTAGGTTAATATTAAAAAAAAGTGTTTTATTGGCGACTTGCTACCAATAACGCCGCAAATTCTTCCAGATATTTCTGATCGATCGCATCATAACTGTTTGTTTTTCCACTATCGATATCCAGCACGCCAAGCAGCTGATTACCAGCTACCATGGGAACTACGATTTCAGACATTGCTGCTGAGTCACAAGAAATATAGTTCTCATGTTCTTTGACATTCGGGACGATCAATGTCGTTTGTTTTGCGGCTGACTCCCCACAAACCCCTTTGCCCATAGTGATTCTGGTGCAAGATACTCTTCCTTGGAATGGGCCTAAGATCAGTTCGCCTTCTTCAAATAAGTAGTAGCCGGCAAATACTGTATCTTCCAATGTTTCATTCAGTAAAGCAGAAGAGTTGGCTAGATTGGCGATCCAATTACTCTCCGCTTCTAACAACCCTTTTAATTGCAGAAGCATCAATTCATACGCTTCGATTTTTTTATTCATTTTCTCACCTCTGTCCTTGATTATAAGCAAACACAGAGGATTTGTCTCGTCTAAATTGCTGGGTACTGGAAACAAAAAATGTGAATAAAGAGAAGTCGCCTGAATCAGTCTACTTACTAACCTTTGTCAGCAACCGATCTTGATCGATTGGGTTCTCCTTCTCAATCATCTGCTGAACTACTCTGCATCAATCACAGTAAAACGAGTATTTTCATGTCGCACTGTTTCGATTTCATCAAGGATTGCTTTGGCTAACGTACCACTGGATGTTACTGATTCCTTTTGGTCATTGAATAGCAAGTGATCTTTCCCTAAAATCGCTGGTTTAGCTGGTCCTTCTTGAAAGACGTTCCCAGGAGAAATCCCCACCCAAGGGACATTTTTGACGGTTTCTAAAAAGAGGTATTCGTCTAGCTGATTTTCTGGAATCGCAATCCAGCTTTCACTTCCTGGGGCTTTTTTCAATTCGGTAAGATTGCGTTCGCCCGCTTCGTTGAACAGGCTGCCAGCTCCTAAAATGAAGAACAAGCGTGTGTTCTTTTCTCGAAACAGGTGCACTAATTTTGCTGCCAAATCCACATGCAAGTACGCTTGGTCAGGACTTGTCGCAAACGCATCGACCAATACGTCAAACCCGTCGAGGTCTCCTTCTGTTAACGAAAAAGCATCTTTTGTAAGTGTTTTGACCGTCTCACCAAGTTGTTCTTTGGCCTTCGCTTCATTTCTCACGATAGCAGTCACTTCGTGTCCTCTCTGTACTGCTTCTTGATAAATTGCTGAACCTGCATTCCCTGTTGCGCCAATAATACCGATTTTCATAATGATCATCCTTCCTACTTTTGTTTTTTCAAAACAAGTTGTTACTAATCAAGTTACAACTAGAGTATAAAAGAAACTTTCTTTCCTGTCAAGAAATTGCTTAGCAGGTGAAAGTTCTTTTTACTGTGTTGTGTCCGTTCAATCTACTGTTTGGCTTCTCCTCGAATGCCTTCAATGATTGATTGCAGCGAGATGGCACTCATCTCCTGCTCGATTTTCTTTTGCAGCACATCGTAAGTTTCCTCTAATACCGTTTGGATATTCCCCCCAATCAAGCAATTGGGATTGGTCTTTTTGTCCGCATGTAAAAGATGGTGATCTTTTTCAACACTCGCATAAATGTCTAACAAAGAAATCTCATTTGGTTCCTTCGTTAGTTTAGGGTTTGGTTTTCCTCTTTGGCTTTCAATCAATCCAGCAACCCGTAAATCACTCATAATCCGGCGAACATAGGCAGGATTCGTTTCAACACTCTGGGCGATCCGATCACTTGATAAATCAGTTCCTTTAAAGAGGTGGATATAAGCGAGGATGTGAATGGCGTCGCTGTATTTGGTTGAATATTTCACTTCGTCTCCACTCCTTTTTCTTGTATCATACCTCTTTTTTAGCATTTAGACAAAGGGGACTGATCAATCTTACAAAACTCAAGAATCCCGTCAAGAAAAAACAGCCCTCAAAAAGTTAGCACAAAAGCCTAACTTCTTGAAGGAACTGCATACTGAACCACTTTTTTACTTTTTATTTAAACGATCACTTTGCTAATAGCCATTCATCCACGCTGATTCAAGCTGATTGCCGTCGGGATCAACGATTTCATAGCCGACCATCACGTCTTCTGGAATACCCATGTCAACTTGGAACGATTGGCCGCCATTTTCTTCTGCAATCTTCGCAAAATTCTTCGCTTCTTCTGGAGTATCGAAGCTAAACGCAATCAATGCACCACTTGTGTTCTTCGTATCAGCAATACGTCTGCCATTCAGAAACTGTTGATAAAACTCATGTTCTAACAACATCACCCAAATCGATTCACTCCAAACCATCCCGCTGCTAGTCTCGTTTGAGAACTCTTCATTTTTGACAAATCCCAACGCTTCATAAAAGGAGGTTGCACGTTTGATATCAGTGACAGGCAAATTTATAAACACCATTTTGTTCGCCATTTTCTTGCCTCTTTTCTTTGATAAGCTGCATTAACGAATCCGCTCTCATTATACCACCTATCAGTTGATTCACAAAAACATCAAACCTTATCATTTGCTCTTGGTTTCTATCAGCTCATCCAAAAATGTTTTTTTAAGTAAAAAAAGGTCTTTGTATGCAAGACCTTTTTGCTTTTCTTACCTATGAAAAAGTAACCAAATACGCATCGCATAGAAGCCATTTTTTCGCTGATCAATTCAACGCAAGCTGCTCTACTTTTTTTAATACTCAAAACTCAAGTCTTGAATCGATCACGGTAGCTTTCCCACGATAAATTTTTCGATACTCTTTGGGCGTATAACTAGTTGCTTTTTTAAATTTCTTACTAAAATAATTTGGATCATTGAATCCCGCTCTGACAGAGATTTCACTGATTGATCGATCACTTGTTGAAAGTTCTTTTTTAGCAACCTCAATACGATAAATCATCAAGTACAATGAAAAGGTCATCCCTAAGGTATTCTTGATCAAACGGCTGGTGTGATACCGACTTAAATGCAGGTGATCTGCTAAAGTGTCTAATGTAATATGTTCTCTATAATTTTCATGAATATAGCGCAATATCTTATGTCTTAAAGAAAGCGAAGGAGAAGCCTCATTGTTTTTCTCGACGTGCAGCAAAGAAATCTGATTGATGGATTGAATCCCTCGGTCCAATGCATAAACAAAATCATTGGTGATCGGTTCCACTAAATAATCGATCAAGCCGTAACGCAACGCTTTTTGAGCGATAGCAAAGCTTTCTACTGCAGAATACAAAATTGCTTTTGCATTCGGGCAAAAAGAGAGCAATTCTTTGTATAATTCAAAACAGTCTCCTTCGCCATCCGCATTGATCACTGCAATTTCAACCGTTTGCTCAAGACATGTTCGCTGAAGCGCTTTTTTCGAATCAACCGTCGGAAGTAAGATGACATTTGGGAAATGACGATCGATCAAACGAATCATATCATTAACTGCTCCCCGCTCATTGCTGTCAATGATCAATAAATTACACACGAAATTTTCTCCTTCGTTTAAAATTTATCTGTTGGTATTTCTCTTTCCATTTATTTCTCTTGAAAATCTATGACCATCCGCCCTTTGATTTGGCCAGAGAGCATTTCATCAAAAATATCATTGATCTCTTCTAACTGACGCATAACAACTTTAGGAACGACTTTTCCTTCAGCTGCGAATTGGAAAGCTTCTGCTAAATCAGTCCGTGTTCCAACAAGGGAACCGACGATTTTAATACCGTCCAATACAAGTCGAGGAATGTTCAAGTCCATGCTTTCTGGTGGAAGACCGACTGCTACAATCGTACCGCCCGCACGAACGGCATCGACAGCAGAGTTGAAGGCTGCTTTTGAAACAGCAGTTACAACAGCTGAATGTGCGCCACCGGTTACTTCTTGAATGACTTTCGCTGCATCTTCTTTCGCGGGATTGATCACAAGGTCAGCGCCGTGATCTTTTGCAAAGTCCAACTGCTTGTCGTTGATGTCGATCCCAATCACTTTTGCATTGAAGACATTTTTTGCATATTGCAAGGCTAAGTTTCCTAATCCGCCTAAACCATAGATGGCGATCCATTGACCTGGTTTAATATCAGAAACTTTCACCGCTTTATATGTCGTTACGCCTGCACAAGTAATGCTACTGGCTTCAGCAGAACCTAAGTCCTCAGGCACCTTCACTGCATAGTCAGCTACAACGATACACTCTTCAGCCATACCACCATCTACAGAATAGCCGGCATTTCTAACAGAACGACATAATGACTCATTCCCGTTCACACAGTATTCACATGATCCACAGCTTTCATACAACCAAGCAACACTTGCACGGTCACCAATTGCTAGAGAAGTAACATCATCACCGATCGCAACGACTTTACCGATTCCCTCGTGACCAAGTACGATTCCAGATGCATCGCCAAAGTCGCCATCTTTTACATGCAAGTCAGTGTGGCAGACACCGCAACACTCCATTTCTAATAATGCTTCATTCGGACGAAGCGCTCTCAATTCTTTTTCTTCGATTTTTACAACCTTATCTTTTGATACTACAGCTGCTTTCACAAAGACACCTCTTTCAATTCGTTTAAATAAAGAACTTCCTTTTTTTTGTGAAGTAATTAACTAACGCATAGAGGTCAGTAATAGCTAGATAAAAGAAAGTTCTCTATCGAGAAGATTACCATAGAAATCATCGAAAAAAGGGGAATATATTGCTTTTTTTCTGTAATCATTTATTAGAAAAAAATAATGAAATAATTCAATTTTTTTCTTTAATACCGAATTAGATAAAAGATGAAGACGAAAAAATGAGTGAAATCACCGATATAAATAACGATTCTATAATAAAAAATATCAAGAGAGACTTCCACTATCATGTAAACTTTTTTTAAATCATTCCCTATCCTTCTATTTTTTTATCAAGTCGATGATTTGGGATTTATTTTCTTTCAGGCGCTGAATGTCATGTTGGTATTTAACGAGATGTCCCTCGTCAATGTTTTTCTGAAAATTTCCATTCCCTTCTTCTCCTTCTCTGATCATAAAAGCAGCTAGCGCTGAAAGGCGGTCGATCAAACAATCGACAATCTGTAACCTGTCATTATTGGACAGCCGATAAGTATCCACAAAAATTTCCAATCGATGACATTGTGTTTCACTCAGACGACTGTTCCCATCAAAGTACAAGGGTACCCAGCGATAAGCAGCATAAGAAACATCCCACAACCTGCTTCCTGGCCTTACTGTGTCAAAATCAAAAAGCCCAAATGGCTCCCCATCCACGATCGTCATATTATACGGAGCAAAATCATTGTGACACATCACTTCTATTGGGCCAGAGTAATCCAACATCCACTGTTCCTCACCAGTTAACCTTTCCAGAAAACCAACACTTCGATCATGAAAATCTCTTAATCGTTCAGCTACTAAACAAAGAACCTCATCAGTATAAAGCTCATCCGGCAATGGCTGATCATATAAATCCCCTGGAACAAAAGAAACTAACTCATGTTCTTCCTGATCAAACCCTAATGGTTTCGGCACATAATTTATCTGCTGATCATGCAAAAAACGTAAAAAGCGTTGAACGTCCTTCGACCATGGAACCTTTGGCCGTCTGACGAACTCCTTTTCGATGATTATTTCTTCTCGTCCAAGATTGTTACTTCTTTCATTCAATGAAACCCCTCCTATTTGTATAGTCATTTCTTCATTTTATCACAACAAATAGAAGTTTCTTTCACCTTAGTCAAAAGAAAAAAGCCCTTGAAATCAAGGGCTTTTGCTTCATCTGATAATAAATGATTAACGACGAATTTCTTTGATACGAGCTGCTTTTCCGTGTAATGCACGCAAGTAGTACAATTTTGCACGTCGTACTTTACCGTAACGAACAACTTCGATTTGTGCAACACGTGGTGTGTGCAATGGGAAGGTACGTTCAACACCTACACCGTTTGATACTTTACGAACTGTATAAGTTTCGCTGATACCAGCACCGCGGCGTTTGATGACAACACCTTCAAATAACTGGATACGTTCGCGAGTTCCTTCGACAACTTTCGCGTGAACGCGAACAGTGTCCCCAGGACGGAAAGCTGGGATGTCCGTACGTAATTGTTCTTGAGTTAGTTCTTGAATCAATGGATTCATGTTTATCATTCTCCTTATTCCCAAACATTCTTAAAGCATGAAAGCTCCAGCGGAACATCGTAATAGTTGAGTTTACACTCACTGAAACATCTTACCACAGTCGACCATAGGCTGTAAAGAGAATTTTCTTGTCATGGCGCAGAATATCAAAAAAACTGGCACTTTTTTACTTGCCAGTCTTCGCTTCTTCTTCAATTTCTTTTAAAAGTTTCTGCATTTCTGCCGTCAACGGATAATTCTCTAGCATATCAGGTCGGCGCTGAAAGGTGCGGCGCAATGATTCTTTTAATTGCCACTGCTCGATCAATTTATGATTGCCATTCATCAAAACTTCCGGCACTTTCATTCCGTTAAACTCTGCTGGGCGTGTATATTGCGGATGTTCTAATAAACCAGTGGAATGAGAATCGGTTTGTGCGGAGGTTTGATTGCCTAAAACTTCTGGTAATAGCCTGACTGTCGCATCGATCATGACCATGGCCCCCAATTCGCCACCAGTCAAGACGTAATCCCCCAGTGACACTTCATCAGTGACCAATGAACGGATTCGTTCATCATAGCCTTCATAGTGACCGCAAATAAAAACAAGGTGCTCTTCGGTAGAGAATTCTTCCGCCATCTTTTGATCAAAGGGTTTTCCCGCTGGGTCTAATAGGATCACCCGCTTTTTCGTTTCTGGTGCCTCTGCTTCGATCGCTTTGATATTGTCATAGACAGGTTGGACTTTTAATAACATTCCTGCTCCGCCACCATAAGGATAGTCATCCACTGTTTGATGTTTGTTGTCGGAATAGTCACGGAAATTAGAGACGTTGATTTCTAACAGTCCCTTTTCCCGTGCTTTGCCGATGATCGACTCTCCTAGAGGACCTTCGAACATTCGCGGAAATAGTGTCAATACATCAATTCTCATCGTCTAACAACCCCTCTGGGATTTCCACAGTGACCTGACCATTTTCAAGATCGATCGTGTGGACAACCGACTCGATATAAGGAATCAAAGCATCCTTCTTCCCTTTTCGTTGAACGACCCAAACGTCATTGGCACCTGGTGAAAGGATCTCTTTTACTCTACCAATGATTGTGCCATCTTCTTCGACGACTTCCAGACCAATAATTTCATGGTAGTAAAACTCATTTTCGGCTAGATCCACCAAATCATCCTTGGTAACTTTTAAAATGCCGTTACGAAACGGTTCAACGTCGTTGATGTTGGGATAGCCCTCAAATGTTAACAAATCAAAATTTTTGTGTTTGCGATGACCTGAAACGATCAATGGTAATGGCTCTTTATTTTCGCGAAAAAGTGTCAATTCAGCCCCTTTTCGGTAGCGTTCTTTTGGAAAATCCGTTTGTGATATCACACGTACTTCTCCACGGATCCCATGTGTGTTGACGATTTTTCCTACGTTTAAATATTCTGTCACGTTCGTTCCCCATTTCTTCTAACTTCTGTTCTATTTTAGCATAGCAAAGTAGTGAATTCTAGCCGTTTCCTAGCGCCCCATGTTTTCCTCAAAATCATCGCACGAAAAACGCCCCTTCGACGCTTGATCAAAGGGGCATTGTCCTAATATAGGCTTTATTGATTCATAGAAACGGCCATTTTCAATGCCGAACGTGCATCTTGATGTTGCACCGTTCGAAGGGTCTTTTCTTGTTGCCAGACCACGGTAGTTGCTGTATGGTCATTTTTTCCCATATCGATGGTGATTTGACCGACCTCAGGCGCTGGGAGCATAGCTTCTTCCAGATATGCCACCACTTCTTTGGCAACCGGAACTGGATCTTGTTCCTCTTGATTGACTGCTCGAACAGTCAATGACCAATTTCCTTCTTGCCAGCTCAAATAACTGGAGCCAGCAGCTCCTTGAATATGCCCAGTAATCCCATATCCGAGATCAACGGCTTGTCCGCCATCATCAGCTGTTACATTGACCGCTGCGGCAGCTTCATCCGCTGATTGATACTCTTTTGATTGAAAAGCAGCAATCGGTGTTTCCTCGTTCAAAGCCTTGTCATTGAGAGGCAACTGCTGATCAAGTCCATAATAAAGAATTGATGCATCGGCTTGACTGCCAGCTGTGGCTGCATTCAACACTTTACCTGAAGCAAGTGGAATGTCCTTGGGTAAGACAAGATCAGGGAATACCGCTTGTATTTGAGCGTAGATATCTGCAGTACTATTCGTGTTTGAAGAATCCCTAGAAGCCGCCTGACTAGAAGACGTACTTGATTGACTTGTTTCTGATTGACTACTTGCTTGCGTTTGGGTACTTTCCACCATACTCGTCGCTGTTGTTTCGGCACTACTGGCTTGACTTGTTTCTGGTTCCTGTTGATTATTGCAGCCAGCTAAGGCGCCCATCGTCAGCAGCGTAACGAATAATCCTAGTTCTTTTTTCATGATGTTCCCCTCCTTATACAAAGGATACCCCTCAACAAAAAAAATGACAAACAAGTCAGATTGTCTGTCATTTTTTTTGTTGATTTTTTAAAGATTTGTCACCCAATTTTGCAGTGATTGAAAGCCATCCTTGATCCATTGCCAAACTTGATTGGCGATCGTCGATAGGTCGCCCCAACGAAAGTTTTGTGTCCATTGGTTCAATTGCGTCATGATCTCCTCACGATAGACCCAAATTAAAAAGAGCAACAACAAGATCCCTAGCGTTCGCCAAAGAAAAGAACCAATTTTATAAATAAAGACGAGGATCAAAAGAACGACGATCCATGCGATTAGTTGAGACATACAAGCACCTCCTCCTTTTGATTATCTCAAAACCACCTTTTTTTGTCCTCCATCTTAAGCATGAATTTTACAAAAAAAGCATTCCTCAAAGAGAAATGCTTTTCATTCTTGCTTATTTACCATCAATGATATTCAAACGAACTTTCTTTGGTCCATTTGTCCGTACACTGTAAACGATCGTTCGAATTGCTTTGGCAACCCGCCCCTGTTTACCGATGATACGACCAATATCTTCTGGTGCCACAGTAAGATTATATTCTAAGAAATCATCTGACTCTACCAGCTCAAGCTTGATATCCTCAGGTTTGGTAACAAGTGGTGAAACGATCGTTAAGACTAATTCTTGCAAATCTTTCATCCAAAGTCACCTTATTTCTTAGTGAATTTTGCTTCGTGGTGTTTTTTCATAACGCCTTCTTTAGAAAGGATGTTACGAACTGTATCTGAAGGTTGCGCACCTTTAGATAACCAATCAAGTACTAGATCTTCTTTGATTGTCACTTCAGCTGGGTCTAGTAAAGGATTGTAAGTACCAACTGTTTCGATGAAACGTCCGTCACGAGGAGAACGTGAATCTGCTACGACGATACGGTAAAAAGGTTTCTTTTTAGAACCCATGCGTTTTAAACGAATTTTTACTGCCATTATTTACACCTCCATTGATTTAATCACAAGAGCTAGTTTAACAGGTTTTTCTGGTGGTGTAAAGAGTTTTTTCTTTACAGCTAAAAAAAGTTTCTTCTTTCTTATTTTCTGAGCATGGTTATCTTTTGCCAGAATGAATCTGGACGCGTATCATTAGTGATAGAGAAACTTTTTAAGTCAAATCGTTTTATTTGCACCATCCACTTACTTTTGGTAAGCTAAAAGAGTAGAAAACAACAAGGAGGAATTTTACATGACAAAAAAAATTGGTTTTATCGTCGGCAGTTTACGGGAAGGTTCATTTAATAAACTCGTAGCGAAAAAATTCGCATCATTATTACCAGAAGGTTTTGAAGCATCTTTCATTGAGATCGGCAACTTGCCATTTTACAATGAAGATTTGGAAGTTGAAGGAAAAGTTCCTGCTGAATGGACAGCATTTCGTGAAGCATTAAGCGCCGTTGATGGTGTCTTCTTCTTTACACCAGAATACAATCGCTCTGTTCCTGCAGCGTTGAAAAATGCTTTGGATGTCGGTTCTCGTCCTTATGGTGCTAGCAGCTGGGGTGGTAAACCAGCATTGGTTGTCAGCGTTTCTCCAGGAGCGATCGCCGGCTTCGGTGCAAACCATCACCTACGTCAATCATTAGTCTTTTTGGATATGCCTACTCTGCAGCAACCAGAAGCCTATATCGGTGGAATCACCAACTTGATTGATGAAAACAACGAAATCAATCCAGATACAGTAAGCTTCTTTGAAACGATCATTGCAAAATATATTGAACTCTTTCAACGATTCAACTAATCCATGAATCTGTATCAAAAGACCAAGGAACTCAGCGTTGAGTTTCTTGGTCTTTTTTGCGTAGAAAAATAGTTTGTATTTTTTACTTGCTTACTTGCTCAGCTTTTCGAACATAATGAAGTTCTGTCAGTTCCCCCATCTGTTTTGTTTCAACAAACGTCAAGCGCCTCGCGTAATCCCCCGCTTCAAACAGTGGCTTGCCCTCTCCTAAAAGCACCGGCGCGATTTGAATAAACCATTCATCAATCAGATCCGCTTCTAGTAAGGGTTTTAATAGGGAACCCCCACCCACTACCCATACGTTTTTCTCTTGTTTCAATGCTGAAACAAATGCAACTGGATCCGATGCCACTAGGATTGCATCCGGCAGCGGTTCTTTTCGGGTATGGGAAAAAACATAATTTGTCGTTTCAGGATACAACGGTCCCTCATCCATCAGTTTTTTCGCTTCTTGATAGGTTTTTCTTCCCATCACGGTCGTGTCGATAGTCGCAAAAAATGCTTCATAGGTCGTTGCAACACCGGTATCGGTTTGAAACAGCCAGTCCAGTTGATCCTCTAGCCCTGCTAAATAGCCATCTAGGCTGATTGCACCATAAAATATCACTTTTCCCATTAATCTCACTCCTTTATTTTACGATTGCTTCTGATCTTCGACAAACACAAGTGACTAAGTGATCGTTGACCATACCAACCGCTTCCATAAAGGCGTAAATAGTTGTCGTTCCGACAAATTTAAAGCCTCGCTTTTTCAAGTCTTTTGCTAGCTGATCGGAGATTTCCGAATGGGTCGGTACATCGGATTGCTGCTGAAATTCATTGATGATCGGCTCATGATTGACATATCGCCACAAGAATGCAGAGAAACTGCCGGATTCTTGCTGGATTTTTAAAACTTCTTGGGCATTGATGATCGCTGCTTCAATCTTTCGTCGATTGCGAATGATTCCTGGATTCATCATCAGCTCTTCCACTTTTTCTTCCGTATAGTTCGCTACTTTGGTGATTTCAAACTGATCATATGCCGCATCAAAATTTGCCATTTTATTTAAAATCGTTTGCCAGCTCAATCCTGCTTGATTCATATCTAACACCAGCTTTCGAAATAACTGCTGATCCTCATACTCAGGTTTTCCCCAGACCGAATCATGATACTCTTGCATTGCTGGCGTACTGTTGGCCCACTCACATCGCTTCATTGTTCTCATCAGCTCCTTTTTGCTTATTTTATCATAAAAGACTTTACTTCCACTAGTGTACTACGTATACTAGTACACATAAATGAAAGGAGCTGATTTTGTGGTTCGCATTAACAAAGCCAGCAGCAAACCTTATTATGAGCAATTGGTTTTAAGTATCAAAGAAGATATTCTGAACGGTGTTCTAACCGCCGGAGACCAAGTGCCTTCAGTTCGTGAAATGGCTAAGCACCTGTTGATGAATCCAAATACCGTCAGCAAAGCTTACAAAGTATTGGAAAATGAGCAAGTCCTTGTCACCATCAAAGGAAAAGGCACTTTTGTGAAAGTCACCGAGGACTTGCCTCGCGATGAGATTCGGATCTTACAAGTGAAAGAACGTTTGAAAGAATTGATGATTGAAGCACGCCATTTACAGATCAGCATACGCGAGTTGACCGATTGGATGAATGGCTTTGAACAAGAGTTAGGAGGCGACCCACAGTGAAGATCGAACATGTGACCAAGAAAATGGAGCAAACAACTATCATAGAAAACGTGAACTTCTCCTTGGAAAAAGGAGAAATCGTAGGATTGATCGGCCGCAATGGTTCTGGGAAAACCACGTTGTTTCGAACGATCGCTGGACATTATTTATTAGATGATGGCGAAATTTCGATCGATAACCAACGCCTGGATCAGTACCCGCAATTAAAAGAACAACTTTTTTATATTGATGAAAAAGAAAACTTTCTTTCGGCCTACTCTTTGAAAAAGCTCAATCAATTTTATCGGCTTGCTTATCCAAATTTCGATCAAAATCTTTATTTAGAATTGATGCAAAGTCACGGTCTTCCTCTGACGCTTTCCTACCGACGGATGTCAAAAGGTATGCAAGGTCTTTATAAAATGATTCTTGCGATTGCCTCAAATGCGACGTTCTTACTTTTAGATGAACCTTTTGATGGGCTTGATGTGATCGTCCGTAAAAAAGTGATCGGACTATTGCTGGAAAGCCTCAGCGAGTCGAATCGTACCGCATTGATCGCTTCTCATAATCTAAATGAATTAGAACATATTATTGATCGTGCCTTGTTGATCAAAGGGAAAACGATTGAAGGAGACTACCGTTTGGAAACGATTCGCGAACAATCTCGCAAACTCCAACTCGTCTTTCGCAGCAAACAGATTCCTCCCCTTATCAAGCAGCACTCCAAGCTGATTCAAAAGCAAGGCCGAGTCTTGACCGCTTTGTTTGACAATTACACAGAGGAGCTGGCGGCTGAGATTCAGCAACTTGATCCTTTGGTTTTTGAAGAATTACCTTTGACTTTGGAAGATCTGTTTGAAGCAAATTTACGACAAGAAGCATTGGTGGAAGGATAGAGGTGGAAAACGATGTTAAGCAATTTATTTAAAGAACGCTACGGCAAGCTGCTGATCGGCTTTTGTTTTGTCGTGCTCTTCATGTATATTAGTGCTGGCTGGCAATCACAAAAAGCCTGGCATCAGCAAGAACGCTATTTGGCATCTGAAGAATTTATCAAAGATTTCAACGAAAATCGAGAGTACTATGTCAAAAGCTACAACGGTGAAACCCCGGTTTACTTTGATTCGACGGCAGAGTACCGCGATGCGGCATTGACGATCAACAAAGAGTACTCTGATGAGATTTATTACAATCACCCTTATATGACTACCATGAATCAATTTGTGATTGTCTTTCTGTTTCTTATAGGCTTTTTGTCTTTTTTTGTCGATGGCCGCACCCATTTCAATCGCTTTTTATTTGCTTTACCCTTTAGCAGAAAGCAGGTCTTTGGCAAGAAACTGCTTTTTATCGGCTTACCCTTGACGGCTTGTTTAGTGTTGGGTCTGTTAGGTCATATCCTGATCGAATACGCGATGATCCCAGCTCGCTATCTCGCTGTGCCGCTTCAAGACGTGCTGCTTTCTGCCCTTAGTACCTTGGCAACGAATCTGCTCGTATTTGCTACAGGCCTCCTGTTGGGCGTTTTGCTGGGGAATCTGTTTACTGGCGTGCTATCGGTGTTCTTCACTATTTCTCTAGGATCAATGGGGTATAGCTTTTTCCAATGTACCCGCGAGTTTTTTAGTTTTGTGTTTCTTGGTCATGGGGATTTTCTGCTTCCTTTTCAAACGTGGATCGATTGGCCGCAAGGATATGTCTACCCTTGGTGGCTGCTGCTCCTTTACCTCGGCTTGAGCGGCTTGCTGATTCTTGCTGCCGAAAAAGTGTTCTCGAAAATTTCTTTAGAAAATGATGGTGATTATTTAACGATCCCTAAATTGCGCGCCCCGGTTTATTGGCTGCTTTCTTTGGGAACCTGGTTCTATCTATCCATGATATCTTATTACCCGTTAGAAATTTTTTACCGTGATCTTTACGAAGGATATGATGTCAGTCTTTGGAATATCGCCCTCCGGCTTGGTTTGTTGCTGGTTGCTTGCTTATTCATCAGTTTGTTGCTTGTCTATCCTAAAGCACTGATGAATTGGTGGTACAAACGAAAAAACAAACAGGTCAGCAATATTTAAAAAAGCGTCCCGGCAACAATTTCTTGTTGTAGGGACGCTTTTATATTTAATGTTTAGGTTTGTCGTCGTCTTTTTTGTCAAAGAAGTCATTTACTTTGCGAGAAACATCATCCGCAAAATCTTCAACCTTATCTTTGGCTTTCCCATATTTATTTTGGGTTTTTCCTTTTAATTCTTCGGAGTCATCTCCTGTAAGTTTCCCTTTTGTTTCGGTTACTTTTCCTTCAATGCGATCTTTGTTTGTCATCGTAAAAAACTCCTTTCATACTTGCTATAAGTTAATAGTAGCATCATTTGACAGAAAGCACGAATGTTCTGCTTCTACTATTTTTACAGGTGCTAGTTTCTTTTGAATCGTGGAAAATTTTTGGCCTTTCATAGATATCATACTCACACGATAAAAAGTGCTTCCCCTTTTAGGAGGCCATAAAAAACATTGCTTGCATAAAAAAACAGGACCGTCGAAGGCTTTGATTCGAGAAGCTGTTCTTGCTGATTCTAGCAAGGAGGTTTCTCTGAGCGCCTTTTTTCGGTCATGTCTTTTGGAATCCTTCGCTAATCAGGTCTTTTACGCAATCCTTTTTAGCATCAGAATTGTTATTTGCGTTTTTTCTTTTTCTTCTTTTGTTTTTTTACCATGCGGTTCATGGCCATTTTTCCAAGTTTCCCTTTGACCCCACCGCCAAACATTTGATCCATGCCAGGAATGTTCATATTCCCTTTACTCATTTGCTGCATCATTTTGCGAGATTCTTTGAATTGTTTGATCATACGGTTGACTTCAACGACACTGTTTCCAGAACCGGCGGCAATCCGACGACGGCGGCTTGGATTCAACAAATCTGGATTTTCCCGTTCAGCTGGTGTCATAGAATAAACCATGGCTTTTTGCCGAGCAATTTGTTTCGGATCAACTTTGACATTTTCGATACCAGGCATTTGGCTCATTCCCGGAATCATTTTTAAGAGATCTTCAATTGGGCCCATGCCCATGACTTGATCGATCTGTTCGACAAAGTCATTGAAGTCGAAGGAGTTTTCCTTCATTTTTTGAGCAAGTTCTTCTGCTTTTTTCTCGTCGTAATCTTGCTGTGCTTTTTCGATCAAAGTCAGCATATCACCCATACCGAGAATCCGACTAGACATCCGATCTGGATGGAACACTTCAAGGTCGGTCAATTTTTCACCGGTACCAGTGAACTTGATTGGAGCGCCAGTAACTTGACGAATCGACAATGCCGCCCCGCCACGAGTATCACCATCTAGTTTGGTGATGACCACCCCTGTGATCCCCAGTTGTTGATTAAAGCTTTCTGCCACGTTGACAGCATCTTGTCCGGTCATCGCATCAACTACCAGTAAAATTTCATTTGGCTGTGCCAGGTCCTTGATTTGTTTTAGCTCTTCCATCAAGTTTTCATCGATATGCAAACGACCTGCCGTATCGATCAAAACATAGTCATTTTTCTTTTCCCGAGCCAAAGACAGTCCTTGACGCACGATTTCAACTGGACTGACATCTGTTCCCATATCAAAAACAGGTACATCCAATTGCTGCCCTAATACTTTCAACTGGTCGATCGCGGCTGGACGATACACGTCACCAGCGATCATTAATGGGCGAGCGTTTTCGGTTTTAATCAAATGGTTGGCTAATTTTCCAGCAAAGGTGGTTTTCCCTGCCCCTTGCAGACCAGCCATCATGATGATCGTTGGAATCTTCGGTGATTTTTCGATCCCAACTGTTTCTGATCCTAATGTTTTAGTTAATTCTTCATCAACGATTTTAACGATCTGTTGCGCTGGAGATAAGCTTTCTAATACTTCTACCCCAACTGCTCGTTCACGAACATTTTTGGTAAACTCTTTTACAACCTGGAGATTGACGTCGGCTTCTAATAAAGCTAGACGAATCTCACGCATCATTTCTTTTACATCTGCTTCAGATACTTTTCCTTTTCTGCGCAGTTTGCTCATTGCCTGCTGGAGGCGTTCAGTTAAACTTTCAAATGCCATTTTTTTTCATTCCTTTATTCTTCAATTTCTTGGAGCTGTTGAATAAACCCCTGTAAGGTTTCGTCTTTTGGATAGTGAGTTTTCGTATACTCGCTTAGCTGATCCAGCAAGTCTTCCCGCATGATATAGTCCGAAAACATATGTAGTTTTTTTTCATAGTCTTCTAAAATACGTTCGGTGCGTTTGATGTTGTCATAGACTGCTTGACGGCTTACTTGATACTCTTCAGCGATTTCTCCTAGAGAAAAATCATCTGCGTAATACAATTCCATGTAATTCATCTGTTTTTCCGTCAATAACGTGGAATAAAACTCAAACAACGCATTCATGCGATTGGTCTTTTCAATTTCCATTTGCTTCCTCCTGTTTTGCAAGCCATTCGACATCGGACAAAACAGTCATGCCTTGTTGTCGAAAATACGCACAAGCGACACCGACCCCTGTTTTTTTGATTCCAGAAAAATTGCCATCATAAATCGTCTGACTGCCACAAGAGGGACTTTTCTCCTTTAGGATCAGTTGGGTGATGCCTTGCTCTTGTAATTTTTGATAAGCAATTTTCGCGCCGGTAGTAAACTCTTCGGTCACGTCTTCTCCTGAGATGGTGACGACCTTCGCCCGTTGTGCCCAAACATCCACCCCATCACCACCGACGATTTCGGCCGGTTCCCGTGGGATCGGCAAACCGCCAAGAACTTCTGGACAGACCATCATGGCTTGACCTGCTCTTACCAGTTCGATCAATTGTGGCACTGCTTGGTGTTTTCCATCATAGCGGCAAAGTGCACCGCCTAGACACGCACTGATTCCGATCATTTCGCACCCTCAGCTTTCCTATGAAATCGTCCTTTATTATAGCATTTATTTAGTGGTTGCAATAGTACCAATTGTCTATTCATGCTAAAATAGGACTTGTTCGTTGAAATTTAATCGTTTCTTGAAAAAAAGAAACGAAAGGAGTGTATCATGAAAAAAATTCTCGTTGTCGATGATGAACCTTCCATCGTCACACTTTTAACCTTTAATTTAGAAAAAGAAGGTTACCAAGTCGTCTCAGCCGCAGATGGAAAAAAAGCTTACGAATTAGCTTTGTCTAAGCCTTTTGACTTTATCATCTTAGATGTCATGCTGCCAAATATGGACGGTATCGAGATCACGAAGAAATTGCGCCAAGAAAAAATCGAGACCCCGATTCTCGTCTTGACCGCAAAAGATGATCCAATCGATCGGATCTTAGGCTTAGAAATCGGCGCCGATGACTATTTGACGAAGCCTTTCAGCCCTCGAGAAGTATTGGCTCGAATGAAAGCCATCTTCCGTCGTTTAGAACCCCGTCAACAAACACGAGAAGAAGATCAACCTGCAGAGATTCTGCAAGTCGGTGGGATCCAAGCAGACCTGACGAATTTCCAAGTCAGTGTGGATGGTGAGAAAATCTTCCTAACGCCAAAAGAATTCGAGCTGCTAGTTTACTTTATGAAACGAAAAGGCCGCGTGATCGATCGCGATACCTTGCTCAATCGCATTTGGAACTTCGACTTTGATGGACAGAGTCGCATCGTGGATGTTCACATCAGTCATTTAAGAGAAAAATTGGAAACTGATCCAAAACGGCCGGAATACTTAGTAACGGTTCGGGGATTCGGGTATAAATTTCAGGAGCCAGTCTAATGAAAAAACGCTATGGCTATGGTTTATGGTCGATTGGCCTATTGCTGATTTTTTTTCTAAGCTGGCAAGTTCTTAGCAGTTTTTACCGTCAACAAGTCATTGCTCAACAAGTGGCTTTCCTTCAAGAAAAAGCTACCGTTTTTTTGAATCTCTCAGATAACCAAACCGCGGCGTTAGAACAATTTGCGGATACCTATGTGGAAGATAGCAATAGTCGCATCACTTTGTTAGATGATCAAGGTCAGATTATTTTCGATACCTATGATCATACACTACATGAAAACCGCTCCGATCGTCCAGAAGTCCAAGCCGTTTTGCGCGGAAGCGCCGTCGGTCAGTCTCTGAGGGAAAGTGATACCTTACATGAAGAATTGCTCTACGTGGCAGTCCCTGTCAAAGAGGAAGGAGATCTGACGCAAATCTTACGAATCGCCGAACCGACTGCTGCTTTTTTTGCAAAAAACCAAGGAATCAAGCAGTCGATCTTGATTGTCTATCTTGTCTTTTGTTTCTTGATCAGCCTACTGATTTTCCATACCTTGCGTCAGCGGAATCGTCCGATCCAAACGATTCTGCCCGTCGTAAAGAAAATGATCAGCTCGCCCGATCAACAAGCAATCATTATGCAAGAAACACCTGAACATGATGAGTTGTATCAACTGATCAATCAGCTGAGCGAACAAATGAGCCAGACCTATCGTGCCTATGCAGCATCTGAACAACAACTTTACGGATTGCTCAGTGAATTGATGATCGGTGTCTTTATCATCAATGAAGAAAATCAACTGCTGCTGTTGAATCCGACGATGCAAGATCAGTTGGGGACGGAAACTGTGCCCACCTTGCCGCAACCTTTTACTGAAGTGATTCATGACACACAATTGATCCAGTTGATCTACCAATTTAATGACGAGACCCCTATTTTCCATGCGGAGACTACCCTTAGCGGAGAACGTTCAAAAGTCCTGGATGTTACCTTGCGGAGTTTCCAAGAAAACCAGTTGATTGGTATTTCCTATGACTTGACGCGCATCAGACAATTAGAAAAGATGCAAAAAGATTTTGTCGGCAATGTTTCCCATGAATTAAAAACGCCGGTAACTTCCTTGATCGGGTTTACTGAAACATTGCTGGACGGTGCCAAAGAAGACCCTGAGACATTACAAACCTTCTTAGAGATCATTCAAAAAGATGCCTATCGCTTGAAAAATCTAATACAAGATATCATCCAATTGTCTCAAGACAGCGATTCTTTCCAGTATGTCAATCAGCCAATCGACTTTTCCGAACTGCTGCAACAAGTCCTTCAAACTTATGGTCCCGCAGCTGCTAAGAAGCAATTGACCTTTCAATTTGAAGGACCAGAACACTACATTTTGTCTACCAAAAAAGAGCTGCTGCAGCCCATCGTAAAAAATCTAGTTGAAAATGCGGTCACCTATTCAAAACCTGGTGGCACCATCAAATTATCCTTTTCCGAGCAAGACGACCAGCTACTATTTCAAGTGCAGGATCAAGGCATCGGCATCGATGAAGAAGATCAAGAACGAATTTTTGAACGGTTTTATCGGGTAGACAAAGCCCGCGCCCGCAATTCTGGTGGCACTGGACTCGGACTGGCTATCGTCAAAGACTATACCAAATTATTAGGCGGCAGCATCAAGGTGGACAGTTTCCCTAAAATTGGTTCTACCTTTACGGTGACTTTGCCGCTTCATGAAGAAAGATGAATATTGATAAAAAACAGCCGAGAAAACGCCTAGTGGCATTTTCTCGGCTGTTTTTTTGGAATCATGCTTACTTAACAACTTTTGTTGCGGATTCATTAACGTAACCTAACCAAGTTCCTTTATTATCATAAATTGACAGGTAATTACTACCATTAAAGTGGCGATACACATAGCGCGCTTCGAAAGTTTGTCCTTTCATGGCATTAGTCACCGTACTTTTTTGCTTCCAAGAGAAATTTTGCCAGAGTGGAAAATTCTGAGTAAACGTTATTTTTTTATGGTAACTTTGGTTTATTCCGGCAGCATTACTGGCTTCCTTTGTTCCATTGGCATTGATATAGCCAAGCCAAGTTCCTTTGTTATCGTACAATGATGAATAGGTACTTCCATTGAAATGGTTATAGTATACTTTTACTTGGAGTGTTTGACCGTAAAAATTACTGCTTTTATTTTTTTCTTTCCAAGAAAAGTTTTGCCAAATCGAATAATTTTTACTTGTAACAGTGACATATTTACCACTTGAAATAGCTGTTCCACCTGCATTATTCGCTGTTTTGGTACCATTAGCGTTCATATAGCCTAACCATGTACCAGATTGATCATATAGTGAATAATAAATACTGCCATTTAAGTGTTCATAGCGATATTTCGCTAGAACTGTTTTGTTCAAGTAATCCTTGCTGGATGCCTTTACTTTCCACGAAAAATTTTGCCATATCGAGTAATTTCCACTGGTGATCGTTACATAGCGTCCATCGGCCAATGCGGGGCCTTGATTCGTTTGAACTGCTAATTTCGTTGAAGCGATGTACCCAATCCATTTTCCAGAAAAATCATAAACTGAATCATAATACGTGCCATCAAAGTGATGGTAGGTACCGGTTACTTTATAGGTATTTTTCACCATATCTGAAGTTATCGGTGCAGTCCTAGTAAACGTAAAATCTCGATATATTGTTCCTGGCTCTTTAAATTTGACATAGGTTTGTTTTGATTGCCAATTCCCTTGAGGACCATCAGCAACTTTGACGCCACCAGAGTTAATGTACCCAACCCAATTCCCTTGGTTGTCGTATAACGAATAATAGGTGCTACCGTTAATATGCTCATAACGCACTTTTATTTGCAGGGTCTGACCCAGATAAGCTTTAGAGTCTGCTTTTTTTGTCCAAGAAAAATTTTGCCAAATCGTATAATTGTCTTTTACAACGGTGGCATAACGGCCATCATTGATCGCACCACCTTGTCCTTGACTGATAAAATACTTGTTATAATCTGAATTCATATCAAAGGTGCCATTGATTCCTGGGAATGTAACGTTATATGTCCACTGCCATGCACTATAATCCGTATACTTCTGATTTTGCGGTTCGTATGGATATTGTGCGATCCAAACTTTGTTTTTTCCTAAAGCAACAGGGTCGATCGCGTTATCCGTGACCCACGACACACCTATATAATGATGCGTATTTGAATAACCCAACTCTTTTAATCTATTTTCAAAAACTTTTGACAATTGTGTATGGTCTGCTTTTTTCTTAATGTTTGGCTCTTCAATGTCATTGACCATCAAAGCAGAGGTCGGCAGGTTTAGCTGTTTGGCATAGCTTACAAAATAATCTGCTTCCGCTTTTGCCTGTGCCTCAGTGGTGAACCAACTGTAGTGATAAGCATGTACAATCAGGCCTGCAGCTTTAGCATTTGCGATTTGACTTGCAGCTAAGGGATTTCGATAAGAAGTTGCCTCTGTCAATTTCACCACCACTGCAGAAACGCCATAACTTTTAATCAACTTGAACTGCTCCACAGTGATCTCTCCGTTGTGGGAGGAAATATCAATAAAGTCTTGCTTTGGGGTTGAGGGATCTCCTGCTGAAATATAAGGAACACTAGAAACAGACCGTGCCGAACGGCTTAAGCTGACTTTCAAATCTGAACGGCTTCGATACGTTGGGTCTAATCCTGAGCTGATATCATAGACAGAATCCGAAGCATTGTCTGGGCTTTTTTCTTCACTTTCGGCTGTACTGCTATCAACAGTCGTACTGCCCGTTTCACTGCGGTTACTTGATGATGTTGTCTCACTCGTTGAATCAATTGAGTCTTCGCTGGTTTCACCTGTATTCGAGCGAATTGTTTGGCTGTCACTGCTTGTCACATCATTCGTCTCAGAGTAAACAATAGCAGCCTCTTTTGACTCACTTGTTGATTCCGTGTCTGCAAAACCAACACGCATGCCAAAAATGACAAAGGCCGTTCCCGCATACAATGCTGCTATTAACATTTTTTTTGGAAATCTTTTCATTTTTTTCCCCTTTCACTGAATATTCATCTATATTCACTATCTATTTTACATAAAAAATAAAAAAAAGGTACAAAAAAAGAAGGAGTTCTTCCCTTCTTTTTTTGTACCTTATGAAAACTGTTTATTCAACATTCGTTACTTCGCCGTCTACACTGCGTTCTACTTTCATATCAGTGATTGGCAAATATCCTAATTCGATAACGATTCCTTGTTGGACATCGTCTGTCATGATGTAATCAAGAAAGGCTTTGACGTTAGCATCTGGCTCGCCGTTCGTGTACATATGCTCATAAGACCAGATTGGCCATTTGTTATCTGCAATGTTTTCAGGAGTTGCTTCTACTCCATCAAGAGATAGCGCTTGGATCGAATCGTCCACATAGGATAAAGCAAGGTAGCTGATTGCTCCTGGTGTTTCAGCAACGATTTTACGAACTGTTCCAGAAGAATCTTGTTCTTGTGTTTGGATCGTCTCTGCACCATCTAAGCCCCATTTTTCAAAGGTCGCTCTCGTACCGCTGCCTGATGCGCGGTTGATTACAGAAATTTCTTGATCTGCTCCACCTAGTTCAGACCAATTCTTCACTTTGCCTGTAAAGATATCGATTAAATCTTGTTGGCTAAGATCCGTAACGCCTGCGTCTTTATTCACTACTGGTGCCATACCAACTACAGCTACTTTATGGTCAACTAATTTGCTGGCATCCACACCATCTTTTTCATCCGCAAAAACATCGGAATTACCGATCGTCACAGCGCCTGCTTCTACTTGACTTAAGCCAGTTCCGCTACCGCCACCTTGAACCGTAATTGTATAATTGGGATTGTCTGCTGAGAAGCTTTCACCTGCTGCTTCAACCAAGGGTTGCAATGCAGTTGAGCCTACCGCTAAAATTTCTACATTTTCATTTGATGCGGCACCTGATGAAGATCCGCCTGATGCTTGACTGCTCTCAGTGCTTGCGCCACCGCTCCCACAGCCAGCTAATAATAAACCAGTTGCAAAAAATAAAAGTCCCAATTTTTTCATTTAGTAAATCTCCTTTCGTTATATGCTTAGTTTAGCAAGGCGGTGTAAACCCTTGATGGATTTCATGTAAAGAATCGATAAAGCGATGTAAATCTTTTGTAAAGTTCGTCGATTGCCTAAAAAAGCCCCCGCTGCATCCATCAGAGGGGGCTTACTTTATCTAAAAACGAAAGAAACGTTTGTAGAATCAATTGCTTTGCATATAGCGTGTCAAGCGATCCATCGCTTCCACCAAGTTTTCCATACTTGCCGCATAGCTTAAACGAACATAGCCTTCTGCTTCGGGACCAAAGGCGATACCCGGGATGATTGCTAATTGATTCTTTTCGGCTAAGTCGACACAAAAAGCCATGGAATCTTGGTTGAAACCAGCTGGTATTTTGGCAAAAATGTAGAATGCACCAGATGGCTTCGCCATTTCAAAACCAAGGGCAGTCATTTTTTCAAACAAGTAATCTCGGCGTTCACGGTAATCGGCTTTCATGACTTCTGCATCATTGATGCCTTCGATCAATGCCCGCACTGCGGCTTTTTGAGAAATCGTTGATGCCGCAGTCACTAAGTATTGGTGGACCTTAATGATCTGAGCAGTCAACGCTTCTGGTGCAAAAATGAAGCCGACGCGCCACCCAGTCATCGCGTGAGATTTCGACAAGCCGTTGATCACGATCGTTTGATCCCGCAAGTATTCAGCAATGGATACGTGGGTTTCATCATAAGTCAGCTCACTATAAATTTCATCGCTAATAACAAAAACGGGGTATTTTTCTAAAACTTCTGCCAATGCTTTGACTTGTTCTCGGGTATAAACGACCCCTGTTGGATTGCTAGGATAATTTAAAATGACTGCCTTGACTTGCTCCCCATGTTCTTTTAAGGCTGCTTCCAAAACTTCTGGCGCTAAAACAAAGTCATTATCCGTCGTATCAAGATAAATCGGTTTGGCATGAGCTAAATGGATGACTGGTTCATAGCCTGGATAAATTGGTGCTGGTAAAATCACTTTATCACCAGGTTCTAACGTAGCTAATAACGAAGCTGAGATTGCTTCCGTTGCACCGATCGTCACTAATACTTCTGATTGAAAGTCGTAATCAAGCTGATATTTATTTTTCAAAAAGAGACTGGCTGCTTGCCGAACATCTGCTAAGCCTGCCATTCCAGAATAGTGGCTGAAATTTTGTTCGATTGCTTGGACACCCGATTTTTTCACGTGCTCCGGTGTGTTGAAATCCGGCTCGCCTAACGTTAACTTTAAAATATCAGGAATTGAAGAAACCCGTTCATCAAATTTACGAATCAATGAAACAGCTATATTGTACACTTCGTGATTGAAGCGTTGGCTTACGTCTGCCATAGTATCACTCCTTTGAATTAAGCAAATTCATTCGCTATTGTTGTTAATCCTAACACAAAAAGGCGACGATTTTAAGCAACGGATGAAATTAATCTACTAACGATAAATTCGTTTACTTATTTACAAACAAAATCAAATTATGTTAGCATATACATAAACAATAAAAGGAGAACCTAAAATGAAACCTTATCAAGAGTTTACCATTTCTGATTATCAGCAAGGATATGTCGAAACAACAACGGATTATTGTTGCGTATTTTGTCAGGAGACCTTCGACAAAGAAGAAATCTATCCCGTTGATGGCGCCTTTTTTACAGCAAAAAAACGAATGATGCAGCATATCACTGAGCATCACGGAACCGTTTTATCCGCATTGTTGGCTTTACCCAAAGAACAAACAGGCTTATCAGAGAGCCAACAGGAGATTTTACAATTATTTGCCCAAGATGTTAGCGATACTGTGATTGCCCAGCGCTTGGGTATCTCTTCTTCGACTGTCAGGAATCATCGCTTTAAGCTAAAAGAAAAGCAGCGACAAGCGACTGTTTTTCTAAGTATCATGTCCTTGTTGCAAGATAGCCCGTTGCTACCGCCTCACAAAGGGGCGACGATGCTTGATGATCGCTATGCCATTACGGCTAGTGAAAGAGAAAAGATCATTGCCACTTATTTTGATGAAACGGGGTTTATCAAACAATTTCCCAGCAAAGAAAAGCGCAAGATCGTTGTCTTAAGTGTACTGGCACAAAAATTTGATCCGAAGAAAAATTATTCAGAAGCTGCCGTCAACGATGTATTAAAACAAGCGATCACCGATTACGTCACTGTCCGACGTTATTTGATCGAATACGGATTTATGCAACGGACGAAAGACGGGAAAACTTACTGGTTGACTTAAAACCTAGTCTGTAACTGTCTGGAACTTTTGTTGGTTGGATGGACAGCATCTTTCACAGTGTTAAAAAGTCAAAAAGCTCCAGTTTTTTACAAAAAAAAGACAAAGTACGAAAACACCCGTACTTTGTCTACTGTCTGAAACGCTGGGACAAGTTCCAGCGTTTATTTTTCTTTTAGAAAGATTTTTTTGATGATCAATTTATCAAATAATTGCGTTTGATTGTCTTGTTCCCCAATGACTTCAGCAGTCACCGATTTGCCGTCTTGTTTTTTGCGCAACTGATAAACAATCTTGCCTGTTTCTTTCAATTCGTTCACCATATCGACGACACCGCCAAAACCTGTTTTACGAGTGATGAAGCCTAACGCCACCATCCGCTCATCTAAATTTTTTGCCGAGATGCTGGCACCGGTGATCAGTGCTTGTCGCATGATTTGTAAGAATTCCTCTAGCCCTGCCACTGGGGGCTGTTCGGGTTCTTCTTCCATCAGCGGTCGCTGACGCAAATAATCTAATTCCTGCAATAACGTTTCATACTGCTCTTGTGTCAACATGACCCCCGCCACTTTTTCACGATTGAATACATATACTGCTGTTCCTGCTTCTCGCGCTTGATTAAATACATCCATCGGAGATTTTTTTACTTCAGTAATTGAAGTAGTGGGAACATCCAACTTCTTCAGTTCCATAATCAACGTCCTCCTTGTCTCAACGAACACATTATAGCATAAATCCAGAAGCAGATTATAGAGGTATTTCACTGCTCCTAGGAAAAGAAACAAAAAAGCGGCTAATCGCCGCTTTTTTCGATTGATAAGGTCATTGCATTGATGGCAACGATGATCGTGCTCATAGACATCAAGACAGCTCCGACTGCTGGGTTCAAAATGATTCCGATCGGTGCGAGGACGCCAGCTGCCAAAGGAATGGCAAAAATATTGTATCCTGCGCCCCACCAGAGATTTTGAATCATCTTGCGCCGTGTTTTTTTCGCCAAAGTCAAGAAGTGCAAGATGTCTTGAGGTTCGCTATTCGTCAAAACGACATCGGCTGAATCGATCGCTACATCGGTACCCGCTCCGATCGCAATCCCAATCGTCGCTCTTGCAAGACTTGGGGCGTCATTGATCCCATCGCCTACCATTACGACGCGCTTGCCCTCTTTGACATAGTCACTGACTAGACGTTCTTTATCGTCTGGTAACATTGCCGCATGGAAGGCTTCGATTCCTAGGTAATCGGCTACGGCTTGCGCCGCTGCTTGGTTGTCCCCTGTAGCCATAACTGGCGTGATGCCTAAGTCTTTCACTTTTTGAATAAATTGACTCGCTTCTGGTTTCACCTTATCCCCTAATGCGACGATCCCTTCCACTTTGCCGTCATGAACCAAATAGCTGATGGTATTGCCCTGTTCTTGATAATTTTTCAAAGAGTTCCCTTGATATTGAATGGTTAATTGCTCCAATCCTTTTTGATTGACGATCAACCACTTCTGTCCATCGATCACGCCTTCCAGACCAATCCCCGTCCTTGTTTGAACATCAGTCGCCTTTTTGGCTGTAATGTTTTCCTTTTCTGCTTGGGCTAAAATGCCTTCTGCGATCGGATGATTGGCGGTTTTCTCAAGACCTGCTAGGTAAGCGAGTACTTCTGATGCAGAAAGGCTGCCTGTCGCCTCGATGCCAGTTATGGTAAACGTTCCTTCTGTTAACGTACCGGTCTTATCGAGGATCAGATAATCAACATGATGCGCATTCTCCAGTGCGTTGCGATTTTTTAAGAGCAAGCCATTTTTGGCAGCGATCGATGTTGAACGAGCCACCACGAGGGGAATCGCTAGGCCTAACGCATGGGGACAGGCAATGACGAATACCGTGACCATTCGATCAAGAGCAGTCGGTAGGTCAGCAACAAACAGCCACACAGCAAATGCCAAAACGCCAGCAACTAAGGCGATATAGAACAACCATTTCGCCACTTTGTCCGAAAGTGCTTCTAAGCGGGATTTATCAGCTTGGGCTTTTCGTACCATTTCCATGACTTTTGCCAAATAGCTGTCTTCCCCAGTCCCTGTGACTTCCATCGTGATGGTACCATTGCCGTTGACAGATCCTCCAATGACAGTACTGCCGATGGTTTTAGGTACCCGTCTGGATTCACCAGTAACTGCCGACTCATCGATCGTTGTTTCTCCTTCAAGAATCGTTCCGTCTGTAGGAACCTTATCTCCTGAGCGAACGATCAATTGTGTTTTGTTGGTCACTTCTTCTAATGGAATCTGTTCTTCTGATCCATCCGCATTTTTCCGAATCACTTCTTTTGGCAATAGTTCTGCTAATTTCTGTAATGCATTGCCAGCATTAGAAACGGCATTCATCTCGATCCAATGCCCCAACAACATGATCACGATCAGAGTCGCTAGTTCCCAGAAGAAATCCATTACATGAGGAACAGCAAGAAAATGATTGGCGATAAACGCGTAAAGACTATAAAAATAAGAAACCGTGATCCCCATAGCAATCAACGTCATCATGGCTGGGCTTTTTTGTTTCAATTCCATTTTCGCACCACTTAAAAACGGCTGCCCCCCATAGAAAAACAGGATCGTTCCTAAAAGCAATACGACCCAATCTGAGCCGGGAAACGTGAACTGAAAGGGCAATTCGATGCCCATCATTGGTGATAAAATGACGATTGGAATCGCCAAAACCAAGGATAGCCAAAACTTTTGCTTAAAATTTCCCATATGCATACTATGATCCATGCCACCCATTCCATGATCCATACCAGACATCTCATGATTCATGTGACTGTGATCCATGCCAGACATCTCATGATCCATGTGGCTATGGTCCATACTGGAATCCTTATGATCCATGTGAGCATGGTTACTATCGGCGCTTTCATGCTCCTGCTGTTTTGATGTCGCCATGTGATGATCCATCCCATTCATCTCATGGCTAGGCTCAGGGACTTCTGCCACCTGTGATTGCGCAGGTTGCTCTTGTCTCTGTGTACCATTATCCTGCTCATTCCTAGGTTCATGCCTATGATGGCTTGACGTCTGACGATTGTCTGCAGGTGACGTTTTTTTCTGATTCATCCTAGTATTCCCCTTCCTATTTCATTGAATATCCGTACAGTCTTGCTCCTTCATACAAAAGCTTCAAGCGGCTGGACACTTTTCATTTGTTTTGATTTTTTCCTTTGCACTTTAGCAATTCCATCGCTTACTCAAATACCCCTTGATAACCCGCTTCGGAGACCGCATTGACTAAGGCTGTTTCTGTCACTTGCGACTCGTCAAACTTGACTGTTCCGCGAGCTTTTTTCAAGTCCACTTTAGCTTTTTTCACTCCCGGTACTTCACTAAGCGCTTTTTCAACCTTTGCCGCACAATGGGCGCAATTCATTCCGCTGATTTGCATATTTTTTTTCATTACTATTCCTCATTTCTTTTAACAGTTCGTTGGCTACTTATTTTGTTGCATGGGTTTTGCATTGGCACTGACCAGGAATACAATTACATGAAATCGCTGCTACTGGCACTTTTTGGTCGACTGCTGCTTGGAGCATCGCCAAATCTTCTGCCGTCAATGCTGCTTCTTGGATCATTTCTGCTAATGTCTGCCCAACTTTTTTGGCACAAATATGAGAAAAAAGATTCTCAGCTGCGCTGCGAACGGTTGCTTCTTCGGAAACAAGCGGCGAATAAACAAATTTTTTCCCTTGGCTTTCTGTTTTCAATACGCCTTTTTTGACGAGTCGTCCTAAAAGCGTCTTGACCGTTGCTGCTTTCCAATTTTTATTTTCGCTCAATAAAGCGGTGATCTCTTTCGCGTCGGATTGTCCTAATGTCCAGATCACACGCATGACTTCCCATTCAGAATCGCTGATTTTGATTGGTTCGACCACAGATTGCATTTGTCCACTTCCTTTCATAAGTGATTCACATTTTTAAGTTTACATCTGTAATCGTATTTTGTCAAAAAAAAGCATCGCCAAACTTTCTACGTTTTGACAATGCTTTTTTCTATTTAATTAAAAATGATTTGGTTCCTATGCTTAAAAGTGGACCTGATACGTCGTCACAGAGTGGAAGGGTTCTTCTGGGCGCAGTACGATCTCACCAAAGTGGGGAAATTTTTCAGAGCCAGGAACACCTTGTGTTTCGATCGCCATCCCGCCATGATTGGCAAAAGGACCGGTCTTCATTGGTGCACCAGCTTCTCCTTCACCCGTCGTATAAATAACAACAGCAGGACGGTCGGTGGTTACAGTCAGCTGCACTTTTTGATCGGGACTGGTTACTTTTAGATCCCACTCTTGCGTATGGTCTAATAAGAACGGATCATCCAACATCGTCGTTCCCATCGGGCGTTCTTGTCTAAAATCAAACTTTGTGCCTGCGACAGGCGTTTTTTCACCGGTCGTCGTCACATCGTCATTCGTTTCAGCCACATGTTCGGCATTGATTTGAACCAAGTGGTCATCGATCGGCTGTTGGGTATCACCTGTCAAATTGAAATAACCGTGGTTCGTTGGGTTAAATAAAGTCGCTTTGTCAGTGTTGGCATCATAAGCAAGCAATAGTTCATTGTCATTCGTCAACGCATAGGTGACTTGATAACGAACATTCCCAGGAAACCCGCCATCGCCATCTTGCCGTGTGGTAGTAAAAATCACACCAGCTTTGTCTGCTTCTTCAAAGGTTTCAGTGATCCATGTATCAGTATCCAGCCCCTTTGAACCTCCATGAAGCGTATTGCCGCCATCATTGTCTTCCGTTTGGTATTCTTGTCCGTCGATCTCAAAGCGAGTACCGGCGATCCTTCCCGCCACAGGGCCGATCGTTGCGCCATAATAACGTGCTTGGCGATGTCCTTCGATCGTGTCATAACCGACCACGATGTCGCGACCTTCTTCTACTGGAACGACCCAATCCAATAAGCGTGCGCCTTCAGGACTTAGCCTTACGATGGTACCGCTATCATTGGAAAGCTCATAAATTGTTCCCATTTTTTCTGACGTCAGTTGTTTCACATTTGGCATTCGTTCATATCCTTCTTTCTTTGATTAGTCTGCTGCTCTTTTTAAGTATAGACGTTTAGGACTAGATCCGTCAATTCAAGACGGAAGAATTCAGTAGGAATTTATTTTATGCCGGGCCGTTTTACACAAATAAAAAGCGGCAAGAAGGGACAACGGGTTGATTGAATCATGGTCAGCTGATCGTGAGAGAAAGTACTAGGAGAAGCACTGGCTGCTCCTGTCTTTTCTTCAATGATCAATCACATTCGTTTCACCTGTTGAGCTCCTATGCCGCAATTGTATCGTTTATTTTTTGTGTTTTGCTTGGTAATGTTTTCTCTTTCGTCGCTTTTCTTTGATTTGAGAAGCACTGGAAGCCAAATCCTCGCTTCCCTCTTCTTGCTTGTCTTGTCTTTTTTCTGCCCGCGCCATGAGGACTTTTTGCCTGAATCGACGGTTTCCCAGGAATTTCAGTGCACACATCAATGGTTGACGATTTTCTCCTACCAAACCAATCAATTCGATAAACAATTCAATACCGAATCCTGTACTGATGATCAGTAAAATGATTGCGGTGTTGCTGGCATAATTCATCAATAACGCAATAAATGAAAAAACCATCGCCAAGGCATAGATCGTCAAGACCGTGCCACGGTGGGTAAACCCTAATGAAAGTAAGCGATGATGCAAGTGCATTTTATCCGCCGATGAGATTTTTTGTTTATTAAATTTTCTGCGAATCATGGCATAGACGGTATCCGTGATCGGTACTCCTAATATCAGCATCGGGGTAACCACTGTAATGAAGGTCGCATTTTTTAAGCCTTGCAACGATAGGACGGAGATCATGAAACCTAGAAAAAGTGCCCCAGTGTCCCCTAAAAAAATCGTGGCTGGATAAAAATTATAAGGAAAAAAGCCAACGATCGCGGCGATCAGCGTAAAGATCACCATCGGTACTTCAACTGAATTCGGTAAAAAGAAGTAACTGATGATCCCAATGGTCGTCAAACTGATAATAGAGACCCCACTCGCTAGACCATCCAAACCATCAATCAAGTTGACTGCATTCGTGATCGCCAAAATCCACAGGATGGTCATAGGCAGTCCAAGCCACCCCAAATCAAAAACCCCAAGATAAGGGATCGAAACCGTACTGATTTTGATGCCGGCAACAAAATAGATCTCCAAAGCCGCTAACGTCAAGCCTAGCGTTTTTTGCATAGGGGTCAACTCGAAGATATCATCCAATAATCCAGTAACTACGACGATGGCTGCCCCTAAAAGCATCGGCCAGACGTAGTCAAAAGGAATCATTGCGCGAAATTCCCAAAGCAATGCAAAAGAGAAGGAGAGGAAGATGCTTAATCCCCCTGCGGTCGGCATTGTTTTGGTGTTGATTCGGCGATCTCCTGGTCGATCGACTGCGCCGATCTTAAAAGAAATCAATTTAATGATCGGTGTTAGGATTAAAGACACGATCATTGTTATAAATAAGCGCATTACAAATTTGAATGCAAAATCCATCGTTTATTCTCGCTTTCCGTTATTTCTCTTTATTGGTAAATGTATCCTCGATTTTCGAAGAAATCCGCTGAACAGGATCTGTTCGTTCTTTGATCTCTTGTCCTGATACATACTCTTCTACCACTGCGTTGATGATTCCACCCAAGATAATAATCGTCGCAGCAAGATTCAACCAGATCATTAAAACAATAAAACTTCCAATAATTTGATAGCCAATGATTTTCGCAGCAAAGTAACGGGCGTATAAGCCAAACACTTGTGACAGCAACATCCAGCCAATCGTTGCAAAGATCGCCCCCGGCAAAGTCGAACGCAACTTGACCTTTGCATTCGGCACTAACCAATAGATCAGCATCATGATGAACAGCAAAGCAACGATCGTGACTGGCCATTTGACTGTTTGGAACGTATCGATCAGATTGTCTTGAAACTTAAAAATCGGCTGCAAAAAATCAAGAATGATTTTTCCAAGCCCAAATACCATCGTAACACCAACGATCGCAATCATAAAGAGCAGGATGATCACAAATGAAACTGCGCGCACCACGATAAAATTGGAACGCTGGTCCACACCGAAGGCTTTGTTCATCGCAATTTGCAAGGCATTGATACTTTGACTCGCCGACCACAACGCAGCCAAGGCGGAGATCGATAACAACCCGCCAGAGCTTGTGGTGAGGAGGTTTTCGATCGCTGGTCCGATAAAATCATAGATTTGATTCGGGATCAATTCCTGTACATAAGATAAAACCGTGTTCGGATCAATTGATAAATAAGGCAAAAGATTCCCCAGCGCAATCATTAACGGGAAAAGTGAAAGCAATAAATAGTAGGCCACAACGACTGATGTAGTCCCCATTTCTGAATCGGTTATTCTATTTTGCGTTGTTTCAATGAAACGCATCAGCTTTTGATTGCTTTTTACTTTATCAACGATTTTCATGTTTCTTCCTCCGCCAGCGAATCATCTGCCTTTTTTTCTTTGTCATACGTAACAATCAGAAGTCTCCTACCACCAAAATTTAGTAGGTTCCTTCTTCTCCTTGAGAAGTTAAAATTCTCGGACCATCTTTGGTGATCGCCAAACTATGTTCATATTGGCAGCTTAAGCCGCCATCTAATGTATAGGCGGTCCAGCCATTAGGATCCATTTTCATTTTCCACGTCCCTGTATTGATCATAGGTTCGATGGTAATAACCATTCCTTCTTTTAAACGTAACCCTTTGCCGGCTTCTCCGTAGTGAGGGATCATCGGACTTTCATGGATCGTTGGGCCAATGCCGTGTCCTACGAAATCACGCACAACCCCATACCCTTCTTTTTCCGCATAGGTTTGAATGGCATGACCGATGTCACCGATTCGGTTGCCAACTTGGGCTTGTTCGATTCCTAGATACAACGCTTTTTTGGTTACTTCCATTAATCGATCAATCTCAGGCGTCGAGTTCCCTACGACATAACTCCAACAAGAATCAGAAATGGCACCTTTTAAATCAATACACATGTCGACTTTGATCAGATCGCCGTCTTTCAATGGTTTTTTTCGAGGAAACCCGTGGCAAATCTCATCATTGATACTGCAGCAAGTGGCATATTTGTAATCTTCAAAACCAATTTGGGCAGCGATGCCGCCGTGGCTTTCAATATAATCTCTGACAAACACTTCGATATCCCAACTCGTGATACCTGGTTTGATGAAACTGCGTAATTGTTTGTGGACATCTGCTAACAGCGCGCCGGATTCGGCCATGCGGTCAATTTCTCTGGCAGATTTTAATGTAATCATGTTCTCGTCTCCCTTAATTAAATTCCTCTTATTTTACCATAGAAATCCCTTATTTTACAAAATTCACAGACATTGCAAAGAGTTTTTCAAGTTTTGTTTTCAAACTTTCGTGCATTTGCTATAATCTGTAAGAGAGTTTTCCTTGAGAATAGGAATGAGATTGGAGGAAAAAGCCCATGGCTTTAGCAAAAATCGTCTATGCAAGCATGACGGGGAATACGGAAGAAATTGCGGATATCGTTTCTGAAGCCCTTGAAAACCTTGACATGGAAGTAGAAATGAATGAGTGTACCCAAGTGGATGCAGATGACTTTGAAGATGCTGATATCTGTATCGTCGCAACGTATACATATGGAGACGGAGAACTACCGGATGAGATCGTCGATTTTTATGAAGATTTGCAAGAACTTGATTTAAGCGGCAAAATCTTTGGAGTCTGTGGCTCCGGCGATACGTTTTATGATGACTTTTGTAAATCCGTTGACGACTTTGAAGCCGCCTTTAGCAAAACTGGTGCGACAAAAGGAGCAGACAGCGTCAAAGTTGACTTGGCTGCAGAAGAAGACGATATTCAAAACTTAGAAGCCTTTGCCAATAAACTCGCAGAAGCATTCGCTGAATAAAACAAGAAAACCTCTGACAAAATCAATTGATTCTGACGGAGGTTTATTGTTTGCTTAATGATAGCTGATATCGATGGGTGTTTCTCTTGCTAAAATATTATCGGTGGTTTCCGTCATCAGCTTAGCAATCTGATCTTCTGTCGGATGAATGATTCCCGAAGACATCAATGCCGCTAAGCCAGTAGCGACGATCCAGACACCAGTATGCAATGATTGTAATTTAACATCAGATAGATCTTGATATTTTGGTTCTTTTTTCACTGATTTCACAAAAAGGTCAAATGAAAACTGTTGCATGGAATCCCCACCACCATGCTCTTCTAAGTATAGCGCTCGGTATAATCGTTTTTCTTTATTTGCAAAGCCAATATAATTTAACGTTAAGTCAACGATGACATCTCCCCGTCTCTCAACTGGAAAGACTTCTGTCGCTAAGTAGTCGTAAATCTGATTGATCAATGCATTTTTTAAGTCATCCATATTTTTAAATTCTAAGTAGATCGGTTGCGTTGAACATTTCATCTTCGCTGCGATATTGCGTGCGGTAAAACGTGTAAATCCTTCGGTTGCGACAACTTCATAGGCAGCTTTTAAAATCTGGTCTCTAGTAATAGTTTTCTTTCTTGCCATAATTTTTTAATCTCCTTAATTCTGCTATACATCGCTTTCAGAAATACCTTTTACTTATTGTATCATGTTTTTTTAAGTTTGCAAAAAAACTTTTAAAATTATTGCCCTTAGTGTTTCCAGTTTTTCAATTTGAAGACCACTGTTTTTTTGCTCACTTTTTCGTTTGTTTTCAAAAATACTTAGTGCTATCATGAAGACAGTTATAAATTTAGAATAAATGGAGGAATTTTAATGGTTTTACCAAACTTTAATCAGAACCTTGAAAAATATGCCCAACTGATCACTGAAGTTGGCGTAAATGTCCAAAAAGGGCACACGATCGTCATCCAAATCGCCGTGGACCAAGCACCTTTAGCTCGTCTATTAACGAAAAAAGCGTATGAATTAGGTGCAGACGAAGTAATCGTCCAATGGACCGACGATGAGATCCAAAAAGAATTTCTTACTCATGCGGCCGAAGATCGTTTGTCTACGATTCCTCAGCATAAAATTGATCAAACAGAAGATTGGGTTGAAAAAGGTGCGAGCCGCATCAGTGTCGTTTCTGCCAATCCCGATGCGTTAGCGGGCGTTGACTCAGACCGAGTGGCCGCTTTCCAAGCTGCTTCTGGTAAAGCGATGATGAAATTACGTCAAGCAACACAAGCCAACAAAGTCAGCTGGACTGTGGTTGCGGCGGCTGGTCAAGATTGGGCCCAAAAAGTATTCCCTGACGCTTCCCCTGAAGAAGCACAAGACAAGCTTTGGGATCAAATTTTCAAAACGACACGTATCTATGAAGAAGATCCTGTCGCAGCTTGGAAAAAACACGATGAAACCTTGCAAGTTAAAGCTGAAGAATTGAATAAAGAACAATTCAGTGCTCTGCACTATACGGCACCGGGTACCGATTTGATCATCGGTTTGCCTAAAAACCACTTGTGGGAAGGTGCTGGCAGTTACAATACCCGCAATGAAAAATTCATGGCGAACATGCCAACAGAAGAAGTCTTTACTGCCCCAGATAATCGTCGCATCGATGGCTATATTTCAAGTACAAAACCATTGAGCTACGCAGGCACCATCATCTCTGGGATGAAGTTCACCTTCAAAGACGGCAAAGTCGTGGACTTTTCTGCGGAACAAGGCGAAGAAGTGCTGGGCAAACTGCTAGCAATCGATGAAGGAGCAAAATCTTTAGGTGAAGTCGCATTAGTTCCTGATCCTTCCCCTATCTCACAATCCGGCATCATCTTCTTCAATACGTTGTTCGATGAAAATGCCTCAAACCACTTGGCTTTAGGCTCCGCTTATGCCTTCAGCTTGCAAGGCGGCACTGAGATGAGTGAAGAAGAACTGGCAGCGGCTGGTTTGAATCGCAGCCAAACCCACGTAGATTTCATGGTTGGCTCTGACCAAATGTCCATCGATGGCATCAAAGAAGATGGCACCACGGTTCCTGTCTTCCGCAATGGTGACTGGGCTTAATAAAAAATGGCTGAGGTGGAGTTGCTCCCCTCGGCCTTCTTTTACATAGAATATTGGAAACCGGCGGCTTTTTTCGTAGTAATCAGCCGGCTTTTTTGATAAAATCTACTTTGATAGTCTTTGATAAGAGAGGATGGATCCGATGACACCAAATCGTGAAGATTATTTAAAGCTCATCTTAGAGCTTGGTGGTGACCAAAAGAAAATCAATAACAAACAAATCGTGTCAGGTCTGGACGTCTCAGCAGCTTCAGTAAGTGAAATGATTTCAAAATTATTAAAAGAAGGCTTAGTGGAACATTCACCTTATCAAGGGGTACAGTTGACTGAAACTGGTTTAGCTTCTGCAAGTACTCTGATCCGCAAGCATCGTTTATGGGAAGTCTTTCTTGTGGAGCACCTGCATTACTCATGGAATGAAGTTCATGATGACGCAGAAGTTTTAGAACACGTCACCTCGGAAACACTGGCGAGCCGCTTAGAAGCCTACCTTGATCATCCTCGGTATTGCCCACATGGCGGAATGATCCCTGAACAAGGAGAACTCATTCACGAAGGCGAAAAAAACACCATGAGTTCCTATCCGGTAGGAACAAAAATTCGTATCGCCCGTGTCCTTGACGAACGAGAACTGCTGGATTACCTCGTTTCGATCCAATTGAATATTCATGAAGAATACGAGATCGTCGATGCGGCAGCATACGAGGGTCCGATTACGATCAAAAATGATACAAAAGAAATTGCTGTCAGCTACAAAGCCGCCAGCACGATTTTTGTCGATAAACTGTAAGGAGTGAAGATGATGGAAAAAAAGGTCCTTTTTACGATTTTTGGCGGTACGGGCGACCTTGCCCAACGCAAACTATACCCTTCTTTGTTTCGGTTGTACAAAAAAGGCGATTTGAAAGAAGATTTTGCAGTCATTGGTACTGCTCGCCGTCCTTGGTCGGATGAACACTATCGTGAAGTAGTAATAGGTACGATCAAAGAATTGAGCGACTCACAAGAACAAGCAGAGACATTCGCTTCTCATTTCTACTACCAATCACATGATGTAACAGATACGAGTCATTATGATTCATTGAAAGATTTAGCAGAAACCTTAGATCAAAAATACCATTTAGAAGGCAATCAAATTTTTTACTTAGCGATGTCTCCTAACTTCTTTGGGACGATCGTTTCTCACTTGAAATCCCAAGGGATGCTGGATACTGACGGCTACCATCGGGTGATCATCGAAAAACCATTTGGAAGCGACTATGACTCAGCAAAAGAATTGAATGAAGAGATCAATCAAGTCTTTACAGAACAAGAAATCTACCGGATCGATCATTATTTAGGAAAAGAAATGATCCAAAACATTTCTGCGATTCGTTTTGCCAATAACATTTTTGAGTCGATGTGGAACAATCGGTACATTGACAATGTTCAGATCAATATCGCAGAAAACTTAGGTGTTGAAGAACGCGGTGGGTATTATGATAAGAGCGGCGCCTTAAAAGATATGGTCCAAAATCATATTCTGCAGATTCTTTCCTTATTAGCCATGGAGCCGCCAGTGGCTTTTTCTGAAAAAGAGTTACGGACAGAAAAAATCAAAGCCTTAAATGCGATCCGTATCTACTCCGAAGAAGAAGTGAAACAACACTTCGTTCGTGGTCAATACGATAAAGGACAATTAGAAGACAAGAAATTTGTTGGCTACCGTGAAGAAGCCAATGTCGATGAAAAATCGGCAACGGAAACCTTCGTTGCTGGGAAATTCTTGATCGATAACTTCCGCTGGTCCGGCGTACCATTTTATGTACGCACCGGGAAACGCTTGACGGAAAAAGGCACTCGCATCAACATTGTCTTTAAACAAGTCCCAGTCAATGTCTTTAAGCAAGACCTGAATGAACAAAAGCAAATCGAGAGTTTGGCACCGAATGTGCTGACGATTTACATTCAACCGACGGAAGGCTTCTCTCTTTCCTTGAACGGAAAAGAGATTGGCCAAGGGTTTGAAACATTGCCAGTGAAGCTCGATTACCGAAATAGTACTGAAATCGTCGAAAACACCCCTGAAGCCTACGAAAAATTGATTTTAGATGCTTTGAACGGGGATGGCACTAACTTTACCCACTGGGATGAAGTTGCCCAATCTTGGCGCATCGTTGATGTGATCCGTCACGCTTGGGACCAAGAAACACCTGATTTTCCAAACTATGCCGCAGGAACGATGGGACCCCAAGCTGCCTATGATCTCTTAGCTGCCGATGGGTTTGAATGGATCTGGCGTCCCGATGAATGGTATCGAGAACGGGATTTACTAAATGAAAAATAAGCAAATGGTCAATTGGATGAGGAAAAAACATCCAATTGGCCGTTTTTCTTTTTTTCCGTCTGTTTATAATAGAAAGAAATGAGAAATGAAAGGAGCAGCAGACATGAAACAAGTCTTATCGATCGCCGGTCTTGACAGTTTGGCAGGCGGCGGCATGACGGCGGATTTGAAAACATTTGAGGAATTCGGGGTGTTCGGTCATGCCTTATTGACCTGTGTTGTCGCCATTAACGATGATCTTTTGTTCCATGATCTTCCTGAGCCTGTGATCCAAGCACAGCTGGATTCACTGCGTTCGGTCGTATCCCTAGATGCAATCAAAATTGGGCTGCTTCATCAAACGGCCATCATTGAATTGCTGCGGGATTTTTTACAAGCATTTACCGGACCGATCGTGCTCGATCCCGTGCTTGCTTTTAAAGAAGGAGATACCGCCTTTAACCACTCCTATCAAGCAGGATTGATCTCCTTGTTTCCTTCCACAGCATTAGTGACACCTAATCTACTCGAAGCACAACACTTATCTGGACAAAGGATTACCTCCTTAGCGGAGATGAAAACGGCGGCAAAAAAAATCCATGCGCTTGGTGCCCCAAATGTTCTGATCAAAGGTGGCAGTCGACTAACCGGGGAAACAGCCTACGACCTTTTATACCACTCTGGACAGTATACTGTTTTTGAAGCAGAAAAAAGTACCCGACCCACAACCAACGGTGCTGGTTGTACCCTTTCATCGGCGATTGCCGCTTTACTTGCCAAAGGTACTTCATTGGAAGCCGCTATCCAAACCGCAAAAGCATTTGTTTGGGCAGGAATCGAAGAGGGGCTACCTTTAGGTACCTCCGGAAACGTCAATCAACTTGCCTACTTCAGAAAGGATGAATACGTATGAAAGTAAGAAATTTAACCACGATCGCTATGCTGACCGCACTTACCTGTGCACTTTCTTTGACCTTTATCATTCCTGTTCCGCAAACGAAGGGCTTTGTGACCTTATGTGAAGCAGGGATCTATATCTCGGCCCTGTTGTTCGGACCTAGCGCCGGGGCCTTCGTCGGTGGAATGAGCGGCGGCATCATTGATTTTCTATCAGGTTACCCTGAATGGGCCTTCTTTTCCATCGTGATCCATGGTGTGCAAGGCTGGATCGTAGGTAGAATGAGCTATCGGCCACTAGCAGCCGTCATTGTCGGCAGCTTGATCATGATTGCCGGCTATGCAGCAGCAACAGTTTTGCTATTCGGGTTAGGCGCTGGGATCGCCTCGATTCCAAGTAATTTGATCCAAACGGTCTTTGGCAGCATCGTTGCTTTACCGCTGACGCATGCCTTGCGCCGCACGAAAAAGTTTTCTTTAAATGAAAGGTGATTCTTATGACAGATATCAATCAATTAAAAACAGATTTAACTACGATCGTTGAAGAAGTCATTACGACAGCGAACGTTGGTGAAAACGATCTTTTTGTCCTTGGCTGTTCAACAAGTGAAGTCGTTGGCGGCTTGATTGGCAAAAATTCCAGTCAAGAAGTAGGCCTGGTTATCGTTGAAACACTACGAGCGATCTTGCGTCCCAAAAATATTCATTTAGCCGTTCAAGGTTGTGAACACCTCAATCGGGCTTTAGCCGTTGAGCGTGAAACGGCTCAGCTCTATCAATTAGAAGAAGTCGCTGTAGTGCCCCAGCTACATGCAGGCGGGGCTTGCTCAGTTGCGGCTTTCCAGCTGTTCGATGAGCCTATTGAAGTGGAGCACATAGTGGCAAAAGCTGGCATCGATATTGGTGACACAGCGATCGGCATGCATGTCAAACATGTACAAATCCCGATCCGTCCCTCTATTAAGACCCTCGGCGCTGCCCATGTCACAGCTCTGGGATCACGGCCTAAATATATTGGTGGTCCTCGTGCGCATTACGCACAATAAGCGAATCGCATAATAAGCGAAAAGCCATCATCAAAAAGAAAAAGCATGCTTCGGCGTGCTTTTTTTGTGTCAACGTTCCTGCTATTGCCTCCCCCTTTCCTTCAGAGTGCTCTTTTTTCACTATTTTTTCCATTCCATCTTATGGCAGCTTTTTCTACTTCAAAGGCTAGTTTCTTTCTGGTGTAAAAAGAGCGGCAGCTGCCGCCTTCCTTTTGTCATAAATTCGTCAGAATTTCATCACAAAAAGAAAAGAAAGATACCAGTAAGCCCGTAAATTTCTTTTTTCTTTCCTTGATAGACTGAATGTAGCAAGAATCGAAAAGCGGAAGGAAGAAAAACATGAAAAAAATCGCCATCATTTTTGGAGGCAATTCACCGGAATACACCGTTTCTTTAGCCTCAGCAACTAGCGCAATCGAAGCACTCCAATCATCTCCCTATGACTATGACCTCTCTTTGATCGGGATCGCCCCAGATGCTATGGATTGGTACTTGTATACAGGAGAACTGGAAAACATCCGACAAGACACGTGGTTGTTGGATAGGAAACATACACAGAAAATCCAGCCGCTTTTTGAAGGAAACGGCTTTTGGCTAAGTGAAGCGCAACAAACGTTGGTACCTGATGTTTTATTTCCCATTATGCATGGCAAATACGGGGAAGATGGCAGTATCCAAGGATTGTTTGAATTGATGAAACTACCTTATGTAGGCTGCGGTGTGGCGGCCTCCGCATTATGTATGAACAAATGGTTATTGCATCAAGCAGCAGCAGCCATTGGCGTACAAAGTGCTCCTACGATTCTCTTGACAAATCAAGACAACCAGCAAAGACAAATCGAAGCCTTTATCCAGACCCATGGCTTTCCGGTTTTCTTTAAGCCTAATGAAGCTGGCTCCTCAAAAGGGATCACAAAAGTGACTTGTGTCGAAGAAATTGCTCCTGCCTTGAAGGAAGCCTTCGCTTATTGTTCCGCAGTGCTCTTACAAAAAAATATCGCTGGCGTTGAGATTGGTTGCGGTATCTTAGGCAACGACTCTTTGACTGTCGGTGCTTGTGACGCTATTTCATTAGTAGACGGCTTTTTCGATTTTGAAGAAAAGTACCAGTTGATCAGCGCCAAGATCACCGTTCCTGCACCATTGCCTGAAACGATTGAAACCAAGGTCAAAGAACAAGCTCAGCTGCTCTATCGTAGTCTTGGTCTTAAAGGTCTTGCTCGCATCGACTTTTTTGTCACGGATCAAGGAGAACTATACTTGAATGAAATCAATACTATGCCGGGCTTTACGAGTCACTCCCGCTATCCGGCCATGATGGCAGCGATCGGCTTATCCTATCAAGAACTACTACAAAAAATGCTTGTTTTAGCAAAGGAGGAAGGCAAATGAATCCCTATCTAAAGTTAGTTAGCAAAGAGTTTCCGCTAGAAAAAAACCAAGAACCGCCTCATTTGGTCCTTGCTGCCTTTAGTGAAGAAGAAGTTTACTTGCAGCCAGAAGCAGCCAAACAATGGGAACGCCTCGTCAAAGCCTTAAAACTTGAAGACGAGATCTGCTTATTAGATGGCTATCGAACCGAAAAGCAGCAACGGCATTTATGGGAATATTCCTTAAAAGAAAATGGATTATCCTATACGAAACAATTTGTGGCGTTGCCCGGCTGTAGCGAGCATCAGTTAGGCTTAGCGATCGATGTTGGATTAAAGGGTAGCCAGGATGATTTGATCTGTCCACGGTTTCGTGACAGCGCAGCCGCTGATTTATTTACCCAGGAAATGATGAACTACGGATTTATTTTACGCTACCCCGCAGACAAACAAGAAATTACAGGGATTGGTTACGAACCATGGCATTTTCGTTATGTCGGTTTGCCTCATAGTCAAATCATGGCCAATCAACAGTGGACCTTGGAAGAATACCATCAATACCTTGAACAAACTGCGAGGCAGTTCGCATGAAGAAGAATCAAGGAATCGAGCAATTTCGAGTGCTATTAGCGATGATGGTGGTGGCGATCCACTGTCTGCCCCTTCATCACTTATGGCCCGATGGTGATATCCTGATCACGTTGACTCTTTTCAGAATTGCCGTTCCCTTCTTTTTTATGATCAGCGGATATTACGTGTTCAGCGACTTGGCCACCCAAAACAGCTATCCTGCCAGACAGCGTGTCTGGCAGTTTATTAAAAAGCAGCTGCAAGTCTACCTCATAGCCACACTGCTCTTTTTGCCGCTTGCTTGGTACAGCGGCATGTTAGGATTGAACATGCCCCTAGGCACTTTTATTCAAACTTTGCTAGTCAATGGCATCCTTTATCATCTATGGTATTTTCCTGCGATCATTACCGGCAGTCTTTTAGTGATGGGCCTCTTGACACGTCTTTCTTTCAAGCAGGTGTTTTTCATTGCTGTCGGTTTGTATGTGGTTGGTTTAGGTGGGGACAGTTGGTCTGGCCTGGCTGCACAAACACCCATTACGCCACTCTATTCACTGATTTTCCAACTATTGGCTGGAACTCGCAACGGCATTTTCTTTGCTCCCTTGTTCTTGCTCTTAGGGGTACTAGCCAGAAGATTTGCCCAAAAACCTGCTTCGCCCCATCACTATAGTTATCTGCTGATCAGTCTGATTTGCTTGCTTTTAGAAAGTTATCTCTTGCATCACTTTACCACGCCGAAACATGACAGCATGTATGTTTTTTTACCCTTCGTCCTGTTGTTTTTATTTCCGATCATCCAGCAATGGCAAGCACCCATGATCTGGAAACAAGCGGGTCGACTGTCCCTTTGGCTCTATTTGCTCCACCCTTATACCATTGCAGTAACCCATTTTCTTAGTCAGAAACTGCCCTTGCTGCACAACAATCTAATCAATTACATTGCGGTCTTAGGGCTGACCATCGGATTGATTTATGGTCTCTTTGCTTTGCAAAAACTGTTCTCGTTTCCGAAAAAAACGCCACTCCACTTGCAGCGAGCAACCAAAGAATTTTCAGCCCCCGCCTTGCTGCACAACTTGCAGGAAATCAAACGAGTGATTCCATCCGCAACAAAAGTGATGGCGGTCGTTAAAGCGGATGCCTATGGTTGTGATGCGAAGACGGTCGCAGGCACCCTAGAAAGAGCCGGCGTCGATTTCTTTGCCGTTGCTACCATTGAAGAAGCCATTGAATTACGGCGAGCTGGCATCAAAAGTCGCTTACTGATTTTAGGGTACACTTCTGCCCAACGTGCCAAAGAGCTGAACCGATATTCTTTAATTCAAACCGTCGTTAGTGAAGCACATGGACAAGCGTTAGCCCGAACAGGCCTTCCAATCGAATGCCATTTAGCGGTAGATACCGGCATGCATCGTCTGGGTGTTGCCCCTGACCTCGAAACAGTTAGAAAGCTTTTCGCCTTGCCATCCCTCAAGATCACAGGCATTTTTTCCCATCTAGGCTCTTCAGATCAGCTAGATACGGCAAGTATCTTACGGACACAAGCCCAAATCACTTGTTTTGATGATCTATTGGCTGGCTTATCCGCTAGAAATATTGCCTATGGACTGACGCATCTGCAAAGCAGCTACGGAATATTGAATTACCCAGAGAAACACTATGATTATGTGCGCCCAGGTATTCTTCTAACTGGTTCATTGAGCGTCCCGAACGAACCAACGAAGCAGAAGATAAACGTACAGCCGATTTTGACACTCAAAGCCTTACTGGTAGACAAAAAAACAGTTGCAGCCGGAGAAGCGATCGGCTATGGACTAGGCACTGTTTTTGATCGACCAGCCACGATCGGGATCGTTAGTATCGGCTACTGCGACGGGGTCCCCCGTGCCCTATCAAATCAAGGATTCCAATTGTCTTATCAAGGGGTTTTACTCCCGCAGATTGGGTTGGTTTGTATGGATATGCTCTTGATCGATTTAACGGACTATCCAGAACTGGCGGTCGAAAGTTCGCTCGAAGTAATCAGCGATTGGACGACTACAGCTGATCAAGCACAAACCATTACCAATGAATTGATCAGCCGCCTAGGTTCCCGCATCACCTCTAGTGCAAAGTAGAAAACGAATGCATTCGCTTACGGATTACGGTATGATGTGGGTAGAGTAAATGGTAATGTAAATGAAAAAATGATCGTAGATAGTTGGAGTGAATCAAGGATGGCAGAAAAAATAATCGTTGTTGATGATGAAAAAGAAATCGCCGAGTTAGTCACGACGTTTCTAAGAAATGAAGGCTTCCAAGTTGAACCTTTTTATGATGGAACGAGTGCTTTGGCTTATCTCGAAAAAGAAACAGTCGATGTGGCAGTTTTAGATGTGATGCTGCCGGATATCGACGGCTTTCAGCTGTTACAGAACATTCGCAAAACCCACTTTTTTCCAGTACTGATGCTCACTGCCAAAGGAGAAGATCTGGATAAAATTACCGGTCTAAGTCTAGGTGCAGATGATTATGTGACCAAACCTTTCAATCCATTAGAAGTTGTTGCTCGGGTCAAAACGCAACTACGGCGATACCAACGATACAATCAATCAGCTGTTCCGCAGAAGATTGAAGAATACGAAAAGGAAGGCTTACTGTTGAAAATCAACAGCCACCAATGTTTTCTTTATGGCAAAGAGGTTTTTTTGACCCCCATCGAATTTAAAATCTTGCTTTACTTATTTGAACACCAAGGATCTGTCGTTGCCTCGGAAACCCTTTTTGAAGCAGTCTGGAAAGAAAAATATTTAGACAACAATAACACAGTGATGGCACATATTGCCCGTCTGCGGGAAAAGCTAAACGAACAACCACGCAAACCGAAATTAATCAAAACTGTATGGGGGGTCGGCTATATCATTGAAAAATAGAAGTCCATTGATTCGGAAACTTTTGACTCAATACTTTATCACCACAGGTGTTTTAATGCTCCTCTTGATTCTGATCCCTTTAACTGTTCGCTTTGTAGCAGGATTGAGGGTTTGGTACGGCTATGAACCCATTTATCAAATATTACGGCTTTTTGCTGATTATTGGCTCGTCTGTCTAGCTATCGGTGCCTTGCTGATCTGGGCAAGTACAACGATTTATTATATGAGTAAAGCCATCAGCTATTTGAATGAAACGATCCAAGCCACGAATCAATTGATTGCCGAACCCATGAAGCGAATCATTCTCTCCAGCAATCTGAACGATGTGCAAGAAGAAATGAACCAGTTACGAGAAAAAAATCTCCAAGATCAACGAGCAGCCAAAGAAGCAGAGCAGCGGAAAAATGATTTGATCGTCTATCTCGCACATGATTTACGCACACCTTTGACCAGTGTGATCGGCTACTTGACGCTGTTAGAAGAGGAACCGCAGCTTTCTACCGAACTACGGGCACGCTATACCAAGATCGCCTTGCAAAAAGCCCAGCGGCTAGAATTATTGATCAGCGAGTTTTTCGAAATCACCCGTTTTAATCTTACAACGATCGCCTTACAGACCGAAACCACGGATCTTAGCTTAATGCTGGAACAGTTGACGTTCGAATTTTTACCGCTGTTAGAAGAAAAGAATCTTCATTGGCAACTGCAGCTACAGAAAAAAGTCTTTGCGACCGTTGATACGGAGAAAATGGAACGCGTTTTTGATAACTTGATTCGCAATGCCATCAACTATAGTTATACCGATTCCCCCTTGCATTTAGCCATCAGTGCCTCTGATGATATCTTGATTCGATTGACCAATCATGGGAAAACGATCCCTGCTGAAAAAATTGGCTTGATTTTTGAGCCTTTTTATCGGATGGACGCTTCACGAGCGACTGCGACTGGTGGAACCGGTCTGGGGCTGCCGATCGCCAAAGAAATCGTTGAAGCATTAGGTGGAAAAATCTGGGCGGAAAGCCGTGACGAAACCATCGTCTTTTCGATTCGCCTACCAAAGGCAGCAATGGAAAAAAATGAACAGCGATCAAAGCCCCATCCATCTGAGCCAACTTCCTAACATGCAAACAACCTGAGCATTTCACTGATCCCCTTCTGATTTAGAAGGAGGACGAGCTGCTCAGGTTGTTTTTTATTGATTGCTTATTGATACACCAATGATCGTAACGCTTGGTCGACTTTTTCTGCCGCTAGGCGTCCTTCACGAATCCCCCAGATCACTAAGCTTGGTCCTCTTTTAGCATCGCCTGCCACTAAGACCCGTTCATTATTTGTCGTATAATCATCATAAACTTCTCGCACACCAAAGGCATCAAAGAGTTGGGTCTCTGCGCCAATAAAGCCCATTGCCAACAAGACTAAATCCGCCTTGATCACTTGCTCTGTACCAGGGATCGGCTGAAACTGTTGATCCACAGAGACCGTCTCAATAGCAATCAACTGGCCACGTTCGGCGCCGATAAAGGCCGTTGTGGACACCCCATGATACGTCACTTGTGTTTGCAGCACTTCAGCCGCTTCTTCTTGCCCATAGCCTGTGCGGGCTGTCATTGGGTATTCAGGCCAAGGATTGCTGTCGGTACGTGTCAATGGCAGTTGGGGCGTGATCTCCAATTGGCGCACAGAAGCGGCTCCTTGCCGAATCGCTGAGCCAATACAATCATTTCCAGTGTCGCCGCCGCCAATCACGACGACGTGCTTGCCAGCAAGTTTTTTACTGGTTGCCGCTTTGCCATGCTTTAATACATCTTTAGTTGCTTCCGTCAAATAATCGACTGCGAATTGGACCCCAGTCAATTCACGACCAGGAATTTTCAAGTCACGAGGAACGCTGGCACCTGTCGCCAAAATGACCCGATCATACTGAGCAGCCAATTCCTCTGCTGACAAGTCACGACCGATCTCCGTATTAGCGACAAAGGTCACGCCTAGCTCTGCCATTAGATCAATACGTCGCTGCACGACATCTTTGTCTAATTTCATGTTTGGGATACCATACATTAGCAAACCGCCAAAGCGATCGCTGCGTTCATAGACCGTCACTTGATGTCCTAGTTGATTCAAGCGCCAAGCAGCGGATAAACCAGCCGGTCCACTACCAACGATGGCCACCTTGAAACCAGTCGCTTCTTGAGGCAACCCGGAAGCTTTGACCCAATCGTTTTCAAAAGCAGTATCGATAATAAAACGTTCATTGTCATGGATCGTGACACCTGATCCATTCAGTGCCTCGGTACAGCCTTTTTCACATGGAGCAGGACAGACACGCCCTGTCATTTCTGGTAGTGGATTGGTTTTGGCTAAACGCTCAAAGGCGGCTTGGAAACGCCCTTGATAAACCAGATCATTCCATTCAGGAATCAGGTTGTCATTGGGACAACCTGAAACCGCCCGTTGCCCGCCGTAAAAAGAACCAGTATGACAAAAAGGAATGCCACAATTCATACAGCGCGCCGCTTGCTCTTGACGCTCATTTTCAGGCAATGGCGTCTGTAATTCTTGCCAGTCTTGGATACGTTCTGAAACCGGTCGGGTAGGATTTTCTACTCTTGGGTACTTTAAAAAACCAAATGGATCTGCCATATTAGTCGCGCTCCTTTCCTGGAATAGTCAATTGTGGACCGACGACGGCTTCGAAAGCTTTCGTCACAAGTTCCTCTCCGATAAATCCTTGCTCAGCCAAAGTCTCCGTTGCTTGGATCATCTGATGGTACTCTGTCGGATAGACTTTGATGAAATGTTGCTGCTGATTTTCCCAATCTTCTAGGATCTCAGCCGCCTTCAATGAATCTGTATAGGCAAAATGCTGCTGGATCATCTCCTTCAGCTGATGGTCATCGCCACTTTCGCCAATCCGGTACAAATCAACCATTTCCCGATTGCATTTTTCTGCAAAAGTTTGATCAGGGTCATAGACGTATGCCACGCCACCGGACATTCCGGCACCGAAGTTGCGGCCGGTTTTTCCTAAAATCACCACGACGCCGCCAGTCATGTACTCACAGCCATGGTCCCCAACACCTTCTACAACGACTTTGGCTCCACTATTACGGACGCAAAAGCGTTCGCCAGCAATGCCTCGGAAATAGCCTTCGCCTCGATTTGCCCCGAAGCACGCTACATTACCAACAATTGGTGAATGCTCTGCGTCATAAGCGGCATCTTCAGGTGGCACAATGATTAAGCGGGCACCGCTTAACCCTTTGGCTACATAATCGTTGGCCTCACCGATCAGTTTCAACTGGATGCCCTGGGTGGCAAAAGCCCCAAAGCTTTGTCCAGCAATACCTCGATACGTAAACTGCAACAGACCTGGGGTAACTTCATAATTGCCAAAACGTTCCGCGATCCAGCCTCCTAAACGCGCGCCGACTGAGCGTTGAACATTATTGATCGTATGATTCGTCACGATTTCTTGATTGTTGTCGATAGCAGCTTGTGCAAAAGCATCTAATTCTGGCCATTGACGTTTCTCAAGGAATGGATCGGTCACTTTGCGTTCGATTGGGATCGTCGTCCCAATCATTTTCGAAAAGTCTAATGATTTTGCTTTGCCTTTAGCAACGAAGCGTGGTGTCAACACTTCCGCGTGTCCTACCATTTCATCAATCGTGCGAAACCCTAGCTCGGCCATTGTTTCCCGTAAATCTTCTGCTAAAAAGTACATCGTATTGATGATGTGCTCAGGTTTCCCTGCGAAAAATTTGCGCAACGCTGGATTTTGCGTAGCAATGCCGACAGGACATGTATTGATACTGCAAACCCGCATCATGACACAACCAATCGCAACTAGCGCTAAAGAGGCAAAGCTATATTCTTCTGCTCCTAAAAGAGCAGCAATGGCGATGTCTCGACCCGTCATTAATTTTCCATCTGTCTCTAAGGTCATTCGCTGCCGCAAATGATTCATAGCTAACGTTTGATGGGCTTCTGCGAGCCCCATCTCCCAAGGCAAGCCAGCATCACGAATCGAATTTCTCGGAGAAGCACCGGTCCCACCGTCATAGCCTGAGATCACGACTACGTCTGCACCGGCTTTGACGACACCGGTAGCGATCGTACCCACGCCCGTACTAGAAACCAATTTGACATTGATCCGTGCATAGGGATTGATTGCCTTTAAGTCATAGATCAGCTGGGCTAAGTCTTCAATCGAATAAATGTCGTGATGTGGTGGCGGCGAAATCAATCGGACCCCAGGTGTTGAGCCACGAATCTCAGCGACCCACGGGAAGACTTTGTTGCCTGGCAATTGCCCCCCTTCACCAGGTTTCGCCCCTTGCGCCATTTTGATCTGGAGTTCGTCCGCACTCATTAAATATTCGGCGTTGACACCAAAACGGCCAGAAGCTACTTGTTTGATGCGACTATTATAATTAATGCCATTCACTGGTTTGAAACGATTTCGGTTTTCTCCACCTTCTCCACTGTTGGATTTTGCCCCGATCGCATTCATTCCTTCAGCAATGCAGCGATGCGCCTCTTCACTTAGAGAGCCGTAAGACATCGCACCGACTTTAAATCGTTTGACGATCGTTTCAACTGGCTCCACCTCAGCTAATGGAATACTGCGTCTTGTGTTCGCAAAAGTCCACATAGAACGGAGGGTCGTTGGATTCTCTAACGCGTCTTGGTTCATCTCCGCCGCATATTCTTTATAAAGCGCATAGCTGCCGGTACGAACAGCTTTTTGAAATCCATAGATCGTTTTTGGATTGAACAGATGATGTTCCCCGTCAGCTTTGTATTGGAAACTACCACCCGAATCAAGATAATCCACGCGTTTCTCGCCATACGCCGCTTCATAACGCGTTAAGTATTCTTGCTCGATTTGCGCTAATGAAAGTCCACCGATACGAGTAACCGTGCCGGTAAAGTATTCGGAGATAACTTTCTCAGAGATACCAACAGCTTCAAACAATTGCGCCCCATGGTAACCGGCAATCGTTGAAATCCCCATCCGTGACATAATTTTGACAATACCTTTCTCACAAGCTTTGCGGTAACTTTCGATCTTCTCTGAAAGCTCAAAGTGCGCCAATGTCTGGTAAGCCCCATAAGGATGAACCCCACTTGCTCCGTAGCCGACTAACATGGCATAATGATGGACCTCACAGACTTCCGCAGTATCCGCAACGATTGATGCCAAGGAACGTTTGCCTTTTCGCACCAAGTAATTGTGCAGGCCTGATACTGCCAAAAGGATCGGAATCGCCAATTTTCCTTCTTGCGGCTGAATGACTTCCCGATCACTTAAAATGACGATCGTTGCCCCAGAATCAATTTTTTGTTCCGTTTCTTTAAAAAGCGCTTCTAACGCTTGCTGCAATGCTGCTCCATTTTCTGGTACATAATCATAGAGAATCGACTGTAAAACTGCTTTTTGACCATTTTGATCTAACTGTTTGATTTTTTCATATTCACTCGTTTTTAACACAGGACTAGCAATCTTCAGCTTATTGCAATTGATTCGAATGTCCTTTGAAACATCACCATCTCGACCTAAAAACAGTTCGGTACCAATTACCAATTTTTCACGAATCGCATCGATTGGCGGATTGGTCACTTGAGCAAATTGTTGTTTAAAGTACGTAAACAAAGATTGGGGACGTTCGCTTAAGATGGCTAACGGAGAATCAAACCCCATGGAGATCACTGGTTCTTCTCCCGTTTGAGCCATTGGTAAAATCAACGTGCGAATGATCTCATCCGTGTAGCCATTTCGTTTCCAAAGGGTCTGGATCGCATCATCTGCCGTTTCCTCCTGTCTTTCTGCGTCAGGAAGCAGCTCTGGTGTTAATAAGTGATCCGCTAGCCACTCTTGGTAAGGATGGGCGTTCGCATAATGCGCTTTGATTTCTTGATTGCGTAAGATCACCCCTTTTTTGGTATCCACCAAAAACATATTTGCTGGTCCAAGCACCCCTTTTTCAATCACTTCTGATGCTGGCAAATCGACAACCCCTGACTCAGAGGCCACGACCACAAAACCAGCTTTCGTGATCGAGTAGCGAGATGGCCGCAACCCATTACGATCAAGGGCAGCTCCTACCAGATCCCCATCGGTAAAACACAAAGCTGCCGGTCCATCCCAAGGAGCCATAAAGCTCGCGTTGTACTCGTTAAAAGCTGTCAGTTCCGACGACAATCCAGCTTCTTTAGACCACGCTTCTGGCACCATCATCAACAGTGCTTGAGGAATATCTCGCCCTTGACGGTACAAATACTCCATACAATTTTCCAACTTCGCCGAATCAGAATTTTCATCATCATAGACTTCGATCTGATGTCCATGCATCCAATTTTCCGCCCCGCGTAATGTGTTGATTTCGCCATTATGAGCTAAGAAACGAAAAGGTTGCGCCCGACTCCAGCTTGGAAAGGTATTCGTTGAAAAACGAGAATGGGTCAAAGCAATACTGGAAGTCATTTCTGGGCTTTGAAGATCTTTGAAAAACAAGCCAACTTGATAGGCATGCAGCATCCCTTTATAAACAACTGTCTTACTAGATAAGCTGCAGATAGACAGCTCATCGGTATGATACGTTTTTTCCAGTTTTCGCCGTAACCGATAAAGCTGATCTTCAAAGGGACGGCCTGCAGCTACATCGACAGGTTTTTCAATAAAGACTTGCACAAAAGATGGCATGACTTTTTGCGCCCCCGGCCCACATTGATAATAATCATAAGGCACATCTCGTTGCCATAAAACCGTAAAACCCATTTGTTGAATATCTTTGACTACTTCTTCTTGGACCTGTGCTGCTCGGAGCTTTTCTTTCGGTAAAAAAAACATCCCAACAGCATAGGCGCCTTTTTCAGGCAATGGGATTTCGGCCTCTTTTGCTCGCTGTTGAAAAAATGGATCAGGCATCGCCATCAAGATTCCTGCTCCGTCTCCTGTGTCAGGTTCTGCCCCAGTTCCCCCTCGATGGTTCATCCGTTCTAACATCGTTAAGGCATTTTGCACAAGTTCTCGAGAATAGCGACCATCTTTTTGTGCAATAAAGCCCATCCCACAAGCATCTTTTTCAAAAGCGGCATCGTACATCATTTGGTTCGTTTTCCTCATCATCTCTAAATCACTCATGGAATCACACTTTCTTTCAATATTCTGAATATTCCGATTTTTAACAGTTTACAATCTGTTTTTCTATCTGGCAAGTTTTTTTTACTTGATCCGTGCTCGTTGATTTCTTCCTTCAAGGGTTACTTAAATCCATTGAACAAATAGTGACTAGTAAATCACAGGCAGGAATCTTCGTCTAATAAGGTTTTTTTATTATACAATAAACTGTCGGAAAATTATTGCAAACAAATGAGAATCGTTATCAATTAAGTTAGATTTTCTCATTTGGATGTCACAAACAGCTGTTTATGTCCCATTTTCAAGGAACAAGCTTGACTGATTTCAAAAAAAGATGACCCGCAAAGGGGTCATCTTTTTTCATTCTTTTATTTTTCAAAGCCTTCTGCAACTGCTTCGGGATAGTTTTCTTTGACGATGGCTGCACAATGGCCGCAAAGTGTTGGCAGTTGCTCTTCTACACCAACATCTACACGGACTTGGCGGCAACGTTCGCACACTTCACCTTCGGCTTTTTCCACTAAGATCGCCACGTCTTCGAATTGATAGGCCGCTTCTGGTGCTGCTTCCCCTGCTTCTTTGATCGTTAAGAAGTCTGGTGAAATGATCAGCAGTTGTGCAATATCTGAATCGATAGCTTTTAGTAATGCCGCAACCGGTTCGGTTGGATAGACAGTCACTTTTGCTTCAAACGATTTCCCAATCAGTTTTGCATTACGCGCTTCTTCCAATGCTTTTAAGACATTGTCACGAAAATCAAGGAAAGCACGCCATAAATCAAGCAGCTCTTCTTGGTTAGCAAATGTATCATAGCCAGGGAACTCCGCTAATTGAACATATTCCTCTTCTTCTTTCAAATGTGACCAGATTTCCTCTGCCGTATGGGGAATGATCGGCGTCAGTAATTTCGTCAACGCAACCGCTGTTTGATAGAAGACGGTTTGCATGGCGCGACGTTGGAAATCATTTTCAGCTTCGATATAAACGACATCTTTTGCAAAATCCAAATAGAAGGATGACATATCGACTGTCAAGAAGTTGATGACTGTCCGGTAAATATGCAAGAAGTTATATTTTTCATAGCCATCTTCCCGAATCGTTTTGATCGTTTGATTCAAGCGAACCATCATGTATTTATCAACAGAACGCAAGTTTTCAAATGGTACGCTGTCTTTTGCTGGATCAAAATCATTCGTATTAGCCAATAAGAAACGCATGGTATTGCGAATTTTCCGATAGACTTCTGACACTTGATTCAAGATATCCATAGACACTCGGACATCCGCTTCGTAGTCAACACTGCTGACCCAAAGGCGCAAAATATCCGCACCCATTTGATTGATCACTTTTTCTGGTGCAATGGTATTACCAAGAGATTTACTCATCTTGCGACCTTCGCCATCTAAGGTGAAGCCTTGAGACAAGACGGCTTTATATGGTGCGACTTCGTTGATCGCAACACTAGTCGTGATACTTGAGTTGAACCACCCACGATATTGGTCAGAACCTTCCAAGTACATGTCAGCTGGGAATGTCAATTCTGGACGTTGACGTAACACCGCTTCGTGAGAAGAACCTGAATCAAACCAAACATCCATGATGTCAGTCTCTTTCGAGAATTTTCCGTTTGGTGAGCCTGGATGCGTGAAGCCAGCTGGCAGTAATTCTTCTGCTTCTTTTTCAAACCAAATCGTTGAACCATGTTCAGCAAATAAGTTTGCCACATGCTCAATCGTTTCAGGCGTAATGATGGCTTCGCCGTTTTCTGCATAGAAGATTGGCAACGGAACGCCCCAAGCACGTTGACGAGAGATCACCCAGTCGCCGCGGTCGCGAATCATATTGTACAAACGGGTTTTGCCCCATGGAATGATCCAATCTACTTTTTCGATCTCATCCAAAATATTTTGACGGAACTTATCAATAGACGCAAACCATTGTGGCGTTGCCCGATAGATGACTGGTTTTTTCGTCCGCCAATCATGTGGATAGCTGTGAGTAAAGAAGTTTAGTTTTAATAGGGCTCCTTTTTCTTCTAAAAGCTCAGTGATCATTGGATTGGCTTTGTCATAAAAGATCCCTTCAAATCCTGGCGCTTCTTCTGTGAAGATCCCGCGACTATCGACTGGTGATAAGACATCCAACCCATATTTTTTGCTGACGATGTAGTCATCTTCCCCGTGTCCTGGTGCAGTGTGGACCAAACCAGTACCGGCATCCAATGTCACATGGTCCCCTAACATTACTAGAGACGTACGATCATAAAAAGGATGTTGTGCCGTCATTTTTTCCAATTGATCGCCAGCCAATTCTTGTAATACTTCGACAGATTCCCAACCGATCTCATTCGTCACGGTTTCTAATAAATCTTTTGCCACGACGAATTTACGACCATCAGCCAAGATTTGAACATAGGCAAAGGTTGGATTCACAGAGATTCCTAGGTTCGCTGGTAAGGTCCATGGTGTCGTCGTCCAGATAACAAAAGCTGTATCTGAATCAAGCAAATCTTTGCCATCTGCGACTGGAAAAGCCACATAGATTGATGGTGATTTCACATCTTTGTATTCGATCTCAGCTTCTGCTAATGATGATTCACTAGATGGTGACCAGTAAATTGGTTTCAATCCTTTGTAGATGTAGCCTTTTTCTGCCATTTTTCCGAACACGCGGATTTCTGCTGCTTCATAATCTGGTGTCAATGTGATATATGGATGATCCCAGTCACCAGAAACGCCTAAACGTTTGAAATCAGCTCTTTGTGTATCCACTTGTGTCAAAGCATATTCTTCACATTTTTTGCGATATTCTGCCAAGCTCATTTCTTTGCGCTTGATCCCTTTATTGGTCAGTACTTGTTCGATCGGTAAACCATGAGTATCCCAACCAGGTACATAAGGGGAACGGAAACCTGACATCGATTTGGAACGTACGATGATGTCTTTACTGATTTTGTTCAATGAGTGTCCGATATGGATATTTCCATTTGCGTAGGGAGGGCCATCGTGTAAGACAAAGGTTGGCTTACCTTCATTTAATTCTTGACGACGCTGATACAATTGATTTTCTTCCCATTCTTTTTGCCAATCCACTTCGCGGTTCGGCAAGTTGCCTCGCATTGGAAAAGCGGTTTTTCCAAGATGCAGTGTTTCTTTCATTTTCATTCTTGTTTCGCTCCTTTTCGTCTCTCAACGTTTTGGTATAGTTTCAAAATCCATCGACTCGATCAACCGATTGCTTCTATTGAACCTGTCAAATGGATTGGTTGCCATAAATTCAAAGCATTCAGGATTCACTGATTGTTAACAGCTGGCTAGCGTCTGCTCTGTTCCGCTTTGCGGACCAATCATTGTGATTCCTAGTACGGTTACTACGCTCCCGGCGGTCGCCTAGTACTGTTCATCATCTATTCTGTCTTGCTTCGCAAGCCAATCATAGTGATTCACAGCAAAAAACACGTCCGTCCCTGGCAAGGGACGAACGTGTTCGTGGTACCACCCAAATTTAATTGTCATTTGACAATTCTTTGATGATCGGTAACGTGATCAGGCGTCGTTCTCTACTCGAGTCTTTGAAAAGTCAGCTCTTTCAAGAACGCAACTCACAGATGATCTGATTTCTTACAGGGTTTTATTTGGCTTCCACTCTCCCAAACTCGCTTGAAAAATATAAGAAATTTTTCTGTTCTGTGTCTTAGTTGTTATCTGTTTTGTTCAACTCGTCTAATAAGTTTCTCGCATCATCTAACGTTTTCACTTCAGGGCTTTCACTTACATCAACGATTTTTTCATCTGATTCAACAATGTCCACATCAAATGTTTCCACTGCTTCTGAGTTTACTCCAGAACCATTTTCACTGTCAAGTTCTTTTGACAAAACTTCTCTGATCACTTGGTGGGAATCTTGTACATAGCTTGAAAATGGCGCCAAAATTTCTTCCCATTCAGGGCTCTTCACTTGTTCTAATTGCGTTTGCAACATAACTAATAAGTTGTTATGGAAGACTCTGGTTTTCTTCTTCAAGTCATTTGTTTCTGTCGCCAATTGACGTGCATTATTTGTTGCATCTGTCAAAATCTCTTTGGCTTTTTCTTCTGCTGAGGTCATCAAGGCATGGGCATGTTTTTCTGCAGTAGCAACCATCTCATCCGCACGGTTTTGGGCAGAAGTAACGATTACTTCTGATTCTTTGCTTGCGCTTGTTTTTACTTTATCCGCCGTATCTTGAGCCACGATAATGGATTGGTTCAAGGCGTCTTTCAATTCATTGAAATATTCGAGTTTTTCTTCTGCATGTTTCAATGATTTCTCTAACTCACGATTGCGTTGAACAGCTTCTTCATAATCACGAACAATCATATCCAAGAAGTCATCGACTTCGTCTTGATTGTAGCCTCTCATTTTTACTGAAAAGTTTTTATTTTGAATGTCTAATGGAGTTAATGCCATATTCTATACACCTCTTTGATTTATTTACGTAATACACCTAATAACAATCTAACTTTTTCTTTTTTCGTGGTTCCTTCTAACCCCTGTATTTGAATCCGACCAAATCCTCTTACTGAAACGATATCCAGTAAATCCAGAACAAAATCTGGTCGTAATGCTTCTGTCCAGTTTACTTTTACTTTTCCTGATTCGATCAACTGTTTCGAACGCTGACGAGAGATGTTGTACACGGCGGAGATCACTGTATCAAGACGCAATGAACTAACCGTTTCTCTTTCCTCGGTCCAGCCATCTTTAGGCACGATCAAATCGGTATATTTCGTTTCTTCCAAACGTACCGATACGTTGCCGATTTTATCCACTTGTAGTTGAATAAAATGACTGACTTCAGTAGCAACGAATACTTGCCATATTTCACCATCGGAAAGAATGTCTCCAAAGTATTCCCTCTTGACTCCAGTCCCCATTAACGTGCCCAAAACTTTTCCATGACTCAAAACCGTAAATTTTTTCGGGTATTGAATCGTAAATAAAGTCATGTCAAACTCATCGGTGGTGGGCTCGTAGTAATCAGGATAAATTAAACAGCGTCGTCTTTCGGCAGCTTCGTATCCGCCAAAAAAACGGAAGCTTAAATCCGTTGATTGACGAATCAAGCTTTCTAAGATATACGCTTGTCTTGGATCTAAGAAATCAGTCAAGTATGGCGCATACTGCATTTGCACTTGTTCGATCCATCCTTGAGCGGAATCAATAAAAGGGCGTTCATCGTTTCGAAAATGTTGATAGACATTTGCGTTCACCGATAACCACCCCTTACGTTAAAATAAAATTGATTGTAGGATCAATATCAATGCTTGTGATGCTAGCTGTAAGACAATAATTGCAAATGCAATCGTAAAATCGATACCAGCAAAACTTAATTTCAATCGATCAAATAAACTCAAATACGGTTCACACACTTTTGCCAAGAAACGGCCAAAAGCGGATTGATACCCTCCTGGAAACCAAGACAAAAGTGCATAGATCACTAATAAAATGGTATACAGATAAACAGCATCACTCAGTAATTTAACGAATCTCAAGAATAAAATTGGCGTTCCTCCTCACTTTAGATATCAAAAAAATTGGTATCTGCTAATGTTTGGGCAGTGCCTTCAATTTCCATACCCTTAGGCGTGCAAAGAAAAATTTCATCGCCAACGCGCTTGATATCACCATCTTCAGCGTACACTGTTCCTGTTAAAAAATCAACTATTCGACGAGCTTGGTACTCTTCAATTAAATGAAAATTAACAAGTACAGCATCACCATTGATGACTTGCTTCGCAATCCCCATTGCTTCAGAGTAAACACGTGGTTCTACGATCGTTATTTTTCCTGCCACTTGCGAGGAAGTTTCTTTTGCTTTTGTATCTTTGACTCTCGTATTGGTTCTTTGGTGCGCCATCGGAACGACTTTTTCTTCCGTCTTAGGTACCGATCTTACTCGTTCAGCCGCAGCTGAGGATTGTTGATAAGCAGCAGTTTGAGGTTGCTGTCTGTATTGATAAGCTTGATTTTGTGGTTGACTTGTTGTACGGGTTGCCGCTTGGCCAGATGCATACGTATTCGCGGATGTTCTGGAGGCTGTAAAAGCTCCTCCTTGGTTCACAGCCGGTTTAGATGCTGTTCGTGCCGGTTCTTCAGTGGCATATGTTTCTTCGTAATAATCTTCTTCGTCAGTCAATCCAAAAAAATTGGTCAGTTTCTCTTTGAGCGACATCGGTCAACCTCCTTTTTTATTGAAATAATGCTGTTCCTACACGAATAAATGTTGCGCCTTCTTGGATCGCAATGGGAAAGTCATTACTCATTCCCATACTCGTTTCTAAGCAAGGGGCATGTGTAAGATGCAGGTCAGCGATTTGTTGTTGAATCCTTTTTAATTCTTTAAAAATCTGATGCTGCTCGTCTTTGGAAGCAGTGAGCGGGGCCATCGTCATCAATCCAACAACACGAATTTTATCGAACGAAGCGAGTGCTTCAATAAAAGCCATCACCTCTTCTACGAAAATCCCTTGTTTCGTTGCTTCCTGCGAAACATTTACTTCCACAAAGCAGTTGATCGGATGCTCTGCTCGTTTTTGAATTTCTTGTGCCAGTTTGATTGAATCTAACGCATGGAAAAAATCAATCTCGTTTATAATTGATTTTACCTTTCTACGCTGCAAATTGCCAATAAAATGCCAACGGACATCTGGAAAATCCGTTAATGCTGCTTTTTTTTCAAGTAGTTTTTCTACTCGATTTTCAGCACAATTCCGCACACCATTTTCTAGAAGTTCTCTTGTCGTTTCTGTATCGACGGATTTTGTTACAGCTGTCAAACAGACCTCACTGGCGTTTCTAGAAACAAGAGCACAGGAGTCCTGTATCTCTTGCTGGATCTTGTGCAAGTTCTCAGAAATCATGTGCTCTGCCCCCTAGCGTTTACGACGGAAAAATGGTGGTGTGCTTAATTCGTCGTCATCATTCGAGCGTACTTCATCACGGCTGAAGGTGTCGAATTCTTTCTTTTCTACATTTTCAAATGTGTTTTCTTCTACTTTAGGTCGTACATTTTGTTCTTTACGGATATCCCAATCACCGAAACCGTTGCTTTCCTCTGCTTGCGCAGGGCGTGCTTGGTCCATATCTAATGTGGGTTTTTGTGGGATAGAATGAATTTGGCTTTGGCTTTGTCTGCTAGAGCGAGACCCGCGTTCTTTTTTAGAAGGGTCAATGCCAGTTGCAATGACAGTCACACGGATTTCATCGCCTAGGTCTTCGTTGATTGAGGTACCTAAGATAATATTTACATCACCTGTTGCTGCATGAGCGACGATATCAGAAGCATCTTGTGCTTCAAATAAAGTCATATCCAATCCGCCGGTGATGTTCAATAGTACTTGTTCGGCACCATCGATCGAAGTTTCTAGTAATGGTGAAGAGATTGCTTTTTTCGTTGCTTCGATTACACGTTCTTCGCCGCTAGCAACACCGATTCCCATTAAAGCGGTGCCTTGATTTTCCATCACTGTTTTCACATCAGCGAAGTCCAAGTTAACGTAGCCTGGAGCAGTGATCAAGTCTGAGATCCCTTGAACCCCTTGACGCAAGACATTGTCTGCTTCACGGAATGCTTCAAGCATTGGTGTTTTCTTATCGACAACTTCTAACAAGCGATTGTTCGAGATGATCAATAGTGTATCGACATTCTCTTTTAATTTAGCAATTCCTTCAGCCGCAAAACGGCCGCGTTTTGGTCCTTCAAAAGTAAATGGGCGAGTAACGACACCGACTGTCAATGCGCCGATTTCTTTGGCGATTTTCGCCACGATCGGTGCAGCACCGGTCCCGGTTCCGCCACCCATACCAGCGGTAATGAAAATCATGTCCGCGCCTTCTAATGATTCACGAATAGAATCTTCACTTTCTTCTGCTGCTTTTTGACCAACTTCTGGTTGAGAACCAGCGCCAAGACCACGGGTATATTTAGGGCCTAATTGAATCACTGTTTCTGCTTTTGAATTTTTTAATGCTTGAACGTCAGTGTTGGCCGCAATAAATTCTACGCCCTTGACATTTTCTTCGATCATACGGTTGACTGCGTTGCCGCCACCGCCGCCGACTCCGATGACTTTGATCACAGCGCCGTCATTGATGTTATTATCAATTGAAAATTCCATAGTTTATCTTCCTCCTGAGAATCGTTTTAGATTATTCAAAGATATTTGAGAAGAAATCTTTTACTCGGTTTGTGATCGACTCACCTTTTTTCTCTTCTTCTACTTCTTCATAAGTTTCTTCTGGAGCTTCATATTGTTCGTAATGTACTTCTTGTTGTTGAATAGCAACGGGCTGTTGCGCGACTGTTTTTTCACCGGTGATCGCACTTTTGGCAAGCTGATAGACTTCGCTTAAGTTTGCTGAATAGTCAACGATACTGATTACATTGGTGAATACAGGATTTCTAAGTCCCATATGATTAGGAACGTAAAGCTTAACGTTTGTTTCGAATACTTCTTGAGCAAGATCTACGACACCTGGCAGGCTTGCAGCGCCACCAGTTAAAATCACGCCACCTGGTAAATCAAGTCCATCAATTTCGTCTAAGACTTCTTTTGATTTAGTGAAAATTTGTTCCATACGGGCTTCAATGATTTCTGACAAATAGCGTTCATCAATCTTCACAGGTTCTGATTTTCCAATCACATCGACCGGAAATTCTTCGCTAGCTGAAGTTCGTTCAGGATACGCATCCCCATAATTGATCTTCAATGCTTCTGCATTGTTGAAAGAGGTATTTAAAACCGTTGAAATGTCTTTGGTGACAAATTCGCCGCCCTCTTGGTTCACATGAGTAAATTTCAATTGTTTGTCGTGCATCGCAGCTGTCGTTGTTTGGCCGCCACCGATATCGATAACGATCGTGCCAAAATCTTTTTCACCATCAGATAAAATCGATTCTGTTAATGCTAATGGCGTAATGACCACTTCATTGACGATCAGTCCGGATTTTTCCACACACTTTCGAATGTTGTGAATGATGGTTTTTGGTCCTGTATAAACCACACCAAACATTTCTAAGCGAACACCGATCATGCCACGAGGATCTTTGATCCCTTCAAACCCATCCACAGTAAATTCTTGCGGTAAAATAGCAATGATCTGTCTTTCAGGAGGGGTTGAACGTACAAGTGCTGCGGAAGCAACATTGCGGACGTCCTCGTCGGTGATCTCTTTTGATTCACTATTGACCGCGATCATCCCTTGACAATTTTCCACTTCAAGAAGATTGGCTGGTACACCAACACTTACACTGCGAATTTGAATTCCTGCTTTTTCTTCTGCTTGTCTTACTGCTCTTTGAATGGCTTGTACCGTTTTATCGATATCTACAATAATCCCACGGTTGATTCCTTCTGATTTTGCATTTCCTACACCAATGATATTCATTTGGCTGTCAACGTATTCGGCTACTACAACTTTTACAGATGTCGTACCGATATCAAGGCCAACATACATTCCCGTTTTTGCCATGGATGGGGTTCCCTCCTACTTAAATTGGATATATAGCGAACCATCACAGTCCGTTTTTAGAGTTCATTCGAATAATTTGTTCACTGTTACCAATTCTACCATATAATGGCGCTTTTTAGAAACAAGTTAATGAAAAAAACTCTTGAATTTTTCCTAAGAATCACTATCAGCTGTTTGATTTTCGTCTGCATCGTCTTCTTGTGTATTTGAAATAGGATACGTAAAGATCCCAACTTCCATATCCACAATACTGTCCTCGGTCAAATCTTTGGCAATTTGCGGATAATACTGCATTTGACTCACCATATTTGAGATGTTGACGATCACTTGATTGCCATCATTCATAAAGAGAGTCAACAGCTCATCATTGCTGTCACGGGGGGTGTATTTGATTTGAGAAATGCCATCGCGAATTTCTGAACTTAATTCTTGATAGGCACTGAGTGTCGCTTTGATTTTGTCTTCAGCCGAAAAATTTTCTAAAACCGGCAATCCTTCCTCTGGCTGCTCACTGATGTCTTCCAAAACAGCGCCATTTTCCAAAACTGGTGCATAGCCGCCGTCTTTGGCTAATAAAGCCACTTCTTGAAATTCAGTAACAGTGATATCGAAACGATTAATACCAGATAGAGAAATGGAAGCATTTTTTATGCGCGGCAATTCTTTTTTGATTGCTGCCACACTCTGATTCCGTTCAAAAAATTGCGGCCACATCTCTTCATTGACGGCTAGGTCAGAATTTTCGAGAATCGCTTCTGCGGATACTTCTTGATTGCCTTTGACCACCACATTAGCCAAACGACTAAGCGGCGAAACAAAATACAAAACAATCAACAAAGGAATCATCAGTAGACCGATAATCAGCGCTAAGCGGCGAATCAATACTTGATTACGGTACGCCTTTAGATTAGGCAGCCGATCAGCGAAAGAGCGAGCTTTTTTTTCTGGCTCAGGCAGCCCTTCTTTCTCATCGTCTGTTTCTTCTATCGCTTGTTCTGCTTCAAAAAGTGTTTCTTCTGTCAACTCATCTTCATGTGCTTGGGACATGTCTTCTGTTTCATCAGACGCGGATGACGACCAAGCTGGCTGATTGCCTTTTTCTTGCAAATATTTTAGATTTTCTTTTTGCCAAGGGGTCAACTCTTCCGTTGACGAGGGGGTTTGATCATCATGAGGTGTTTTGTCTTTACTAATGATAATCGCTCCTTTCTATCCCACACATTGTACTATTTGATTACCTCTTGCACAAGTCGAAATAATCGTTCCGAGGCATCGCTGATCCCTTGTTCTTTTGAGGCTTTGGCCATCTTACTACGAAGGGCTTCATCTTGCATGATACTATCTACTGCTTCCACGAGGTTTTGGCTGTTTAATTCATGATCGGCAATCATTTTGACTGCTCCTGCATTGGCTAAACTTTGGGCGTTCTTCGTTTGGTGGTCATTGGTCACATAAGGACTTGGAATCAGAATCGCTGGAATCCCTAATGCCGTAAATTCGGCGATCGATGTGGCACCCGCTCGACCAATCAACAAATCGCTATTTGCCATCACTTCTGCCATTTGATCGATATAGGGACGAATACTGATATTAGGAAAGGCATCTTTTGACATCCCAATTTTTTCTTCGATCTCTTTGTAATACCTTTCGCCAGATGCATAAAGTAACTGATACTCTTTTTGAGCAAAGAGCGGCAGCGCATCAATGATCGCTTGATTGATTTTCAGGGCTCCTTGACTCCCACCAAAAACCAAGACTGTTTTTTTCGCCGGATTTAAATCGTAAGAAGACAAAATCGTCGACTTTTGACTATTCCGTACTTCTTGACCACGAGGATTGCCCACCAACACCGTTTTCTTCGCTGGAAAGTATTGAGAAGCATCGTGAAAAGCAATGGCGATTTTATCCACATATTTGGTTAGAAATTTATTGGTGATTCCAGGTACACTATTTTGTTCATGAATAATGGTAGGTATTTTCAACTTCGAGGCAGCAAAGACCACGGCGCCGGAAACATAGCCGCCGGTGCCGATCACTACATCCGGTTGGAACTCTTTGATGATTTTCTTTGCTGCGTAGTAGCTTTTCATAAAAAGCTGGATCGTTTTTACGTTATCCAAAGATAGCTTACGCTTAAAGCCTTGAATCTCTAGTGTTTTAAAAGGAATACCTGTTGGAGGGACGATTTTATTCTCTAAGCCCCTTGTTGCACCAATGTATAAAAATTCGGCTGTCGGGTCAATCTCCTTCACGTAATCCACAAAAGACAACGCTGGATAGATGTGTCCGCCAGTACCGCCGCCAGTCACAAGTATTTTCATATCCTTCACTCATTTCTATTTAAGTTCTGCTACTGCCGCCATAAATTTGTCGCCTCGAACTTCAAAATCAGGGTATTGATCCCAACTTGCATTCGCCGGTGACAATAGAATCGTATCTCCAGCAGCACTTAAAGAAAAGGCTAATGGGACGGCTGTTTCAACATTCTCTGTCATTTCAATCGTTTTTACACCAGCTGCTTGAGCAGCAGCGGCTAATTTTTCTTTTGTTTCTCCAAACACAACGATAGCTTTGAGCCCATTTAGTGCTGGAACCAACTCATCAAAGCTGTTGCCACGATCCAATCCGCCTGCCAGTAAAACCAATTTTTCATTGTCAAAACCACCTAAGGCCATTTCTGTTGCTAAGATGTTGGTTGCTTTGGAATCATTGAAAAATTTCACCTGATTGATGGTGGTGACATACTGGGTCCGATGAGGCACCCCAGTGAAGGTCTGTAACGCTTGTTTGATTGCTTCGTTCGACATATCGCAAAGTTTCCCAACAGCGATCGCCGCTAAGGCATTTTCAATATTATGTGCCCCAGGTACACCGAGTTCCTCCGCTGCCATAATTGCTTCTTCTTTATAGTAGAGCATCCCATCAAGCATATATGCTCCCGCTACTTTTTTCTTAGTGGAGAAAGGAATGATTTGCGCTTTTGACTTGGTTGATAGTGCTTCTAGTTCTGGTTGGTTCCAGTTGATCACTAAATAATCGTCAGCGGTCATTCGTTGTTGCAAGCGCCATTTTGCTAAGACATATTCCGGGCGACTACCATGGTAATCGATATGGGCTTCATAAATATTCGTGATGACAGCGATTTTCGGCCGCAAGGTATCGATTCCCATCAATTGGAAACTTGAAAGCTCCATCACCAAGCGATCTTCAGGCTTAGCTGTTTGAGCAACGGAACTTGCAGGAAACCCGATATTTCCAGAAAGCAATGCCTGTCCTTTTTCCATTCCAGCATTCAAGACATTGGCGATCATGGTCGTTGTAGTGGTTTTTCCATTCGTACCAGTAATACCGATAATCGGCGCTTCAGAGATTTGATACGCCAGTTCCACTTCCGTGATCACAGGAATTTTTTTCTCTAAAGCTTTTTGGACAAGAGGTTGTGAATAAGGGATCCCTGGATTTTTAACAACTAGCGAAAATCCTTCATCCAATAATTCAATCGGGTGGCTGCCAGTGATCACTTTGACCCCTAAAGCCAAAAGATCTTGTGCTTCTGGATTTTCAGCAAATGGCTTTCCGTCATTAACGGTCACAAGTGCGCCCAAATCATGTAACAATTTGGCCGCACTGAATCCACTACGCGCTAATCCTAGCACAAGAACTTTTTTATTTTGATATGTTGTAATTTTTTTCATTTTCTTCATCTCCTACCATACAAGGGCTATTGTGAGCAACGAGCAACCTAACGCGATACACCAAAATACAGTGTCGATCTTCCACTCAGACCATCCACTCATTTCAAAATGATGGTGAATGGGTGACATCTTGAAGATTCGTTTGCCCGTTAATTTGAATGAGGCAACTTGCAGCATCACGCTTGCTGTTTCACAAACATAGACCAATCCGACAAGCAAGAGGGTCCATTCTTGGTGTAAAAGAATCGAGATAGCTGCCAGCAGACCGCCTAAAGCCAGTGAGCCGACATCCCCCATGAAAATTTTTGCCGGTTTGCGATTGTAGGGAAAGAAGCCGATCAATCCGCCAATGATCGCAAGACAAACGATCAAAACATCGATTTGATCTTGTCGCCAAGCAATCAGTGCGTATGTTGAAAAAGAAATCGTGCCCAGTCCTGCGACTAGTCCATCGATCCCATCCGTCAAGTTGACTGCATTTGAAAAACCCACAAGCCAAAAAATGACGAACAAGCCATAAAAAATCGATAGCGATACATCGATCCCAAAGAAATTCAGTACATCCGCATTGCCTTCAGATCGGAAAACAAAGTAAAAGACGAGTCCGCCTAAAATCTGTCCAATCAGCTTTTGCAGCGAGTTTAAGCCCATATTTCTTTTGCGGAAAATCTTGATGAAGTCATCAAGAAATCCTAATGCACCATAAACCAAGGTAATGAACAAAAGAATGAACAATGAAGCAGTCAATTGATTTTGCCATGCTCCTACCCAGATGGCAGTGATCATTGCAGAAATCAAAAATACAAACCCACCCATCGTTGGTGTTCCGGCCTTTACATTGTGCCATTTGGGACCGTCACCACGTATTTCCTGTCCGTATTTCTTCATTTGAAAATAGCCGATAAACAAAGGCATTGTGGCTGTTACGATCGCAAAGCCACTTGCCAAAGGTAATATCATCTCTGTCCATTCCATATTGTTCTCTCCTATTTATTCGTTTTCACTTAGTGTAAACTTGATCGATTGCCCCGATAATTCGGTGTAAGGCTCAACGCTTTGTTTGGTACAATAGCCGTCTCCTTCAAAACTAACATCTACATTTAGTAGACTGCCAAATTTAATCAAATCTGCTTTTGACCAGGAAGTTGTATCCGGCATATAGTACTTATCGCTATCGGTAACGAGCAGTACTCGTTCTCCTGGCATGATCGAAGTTCCACTGTCAACCGATTGGGCAATGACTTTTTCACCATCCCCGATGACTATTGGAATCAACCCAGCTTTTTGAACGTCGGTTGCAGCAGATTCTGTATCGAGATTGCGATAATCCCCCACAGTCGTTTCGCTACCAGATGTTGTGCTTTCTTCTAATGCAGAGTTTTTCAGATCCATGACCCGTTTCATCAATGGATTGGCAATCTCACCTAACACGGTACTTTCATGCTTCTCTGGTAGTTTAATGGTCAAATACAAAATATATTCTGGTTCTTCTGAAGGAAACATCAAAACGACAGAATACAGATAATTGGTGCCTCCAGACAAATACTTGCCGGTTGTTGGATCAGCTACTTGGGCCGTCCCGGTTTTCGCAGAAATGTTGTAGCCAGGTAATTCATAAACGCCATAGGCACTTCCGTAATTTTCACTTTCGACAACATCACGCATATATTCGCGAACCTTCGTTGCCGCTTCTTCTGTGATGGGGTGCCCCACCTCTTCAGGTTGCGTGACCGTTTCTTCTCCAGTATTACCATCAACGATTTTACTAATAAATTGTGGTTTCAGCATCGTTCCATTATTGGCGACCGATGTAAAAGCCTGCATCATTTGGAAATTCGTCACACCAATCGCTTGACCAAAAGAAGTCATCGCCTGGCTGACAGGATTATCTTCTGGGGTGATTCCCGTATTTTCGTTAGGCAATCCTGAATAGGTGCTACGACCAAAGCCAAATTCTTTTAAGTATTGTTGCCAGCGGTCAGCCATTCGCTGTTCCAAGGTCACCATTCCAATATTACTGGACCACGAAAGAGCTTGGCGCATCGTCAAGGTTCCTTTTTGACCAAAGTCCCAGTCATTGATGGTGGCATCATAAAGTTTCAATCCATCAGGGCTTGGGGTAAAAGTTTCGTTCTCATTGAAGATGCCTTGATCGATGGCAGCTGCCGTCGTTAAGATTTTCATGGTGGATCCTGGCTCATAGTTGTCTTCAACCAATAGATTTTGCCAATCATTGATTGAATCCAAATTTTCTGGATTGTAGGTTGGTCGTTGTGCCATTGCTATAATCTCGCCGGTTTTGGCATCCATTAAATTGGCTGTTAAGTTTTCTGGTTTGTTTTCTTTAAAAACACTGTCCATCAGCGTTTCCAAATAGCTTTGGATCCGACTATCGATGGTTGTATAGACGTCTTTCCCATCCACCGCTGCGACGGTCTCGGCAACTGTTCCTGGTAGCGGATTTTGATTGTTGTCTTTTTGATAAACAATCTCGCCATCGGTTCCCGATAACACATCATTGTAGGCAGCTTCTAATCCGGTTTTACCGACTAGACCAGTATCGTCGTCATTGGCAACCGCATAGCCGATAAAGTGAGAAGAAAAGACCCCATTCGGATAAAGGCGAGCTGGATGGCTATCAAAATGGAAGCCAGCAATATCTTCTTGTTCCATCGCATCTTCAATCGCATTTTTTTGTTCTAATGTAATATTATTTCCCTTACTCCCAAAAGACACTCGCCACAATTGTTGCTCAAGGCCATCCTCTAACGTATTGACTGCTGTCTCTTGATCAATGGACAAGACATCTGACAAGATTTTGGCCAACTTATTGAAGTTTGCTTTTTCTGCAAAGAGATTCTTATTACCATCTTTGTAATTTTGATTTAAAACAGCGTAAATAGAGTATGAGGTCACGTCCTCAGCAATCGGGATTCCATTGCGGTCATAGATCGTTCCTCGTTTCGCCTTGATAACTTCACTGCCCTCATAGAGATTTTTGGTTTTTTCTGCTAATGAAGTCCCCGCAACATCTCCGACAATGACGATATAGCTCAAACGCGTGACAAACAAAAAGAACAATCCAATACTCGTAGCAAACAGAATAATACCTACTTTTTTGCGATTGTTCGTTGTAGTTTGATTGTTCTTTTTTAAGTATTGCTTGAATTTATCTGTTAACTTCATTTAGTCCACTTTCCTTAAATTGCCATCATCGATCGACAATCCATTATCCTCAGCAATCTTTTGGATCCGTTCGGTTTTAGAAAGCTCATTTTTCTCTTGTTCCAACTGTTCTGCTTGTGTCGTTTTTTCACTGATATCCGATTGGATAAGAGAAATATCATGTTCGACTTGGCTGATATTGGTCCGAATATTGATGGTCAAGATCGCCAACGTCAATACAGCGATGATCACAAAGGCAGCAATCAGTTTTTCTAGAGTAGAAATACTTTTTAACCGACGAGCCGGAGATGCTGGTACACGGATGACCTCAGGACGCTGGGGATCAGTAGGCAGTTTTTCAGTTGTCGGTTCAGAGTGATCCAAAGGTTGTGATTCAAGCGGTTCTCTGAATTCATAGTCATGAACTTTTAGTTCTGCCATAGTTGTTACCCTTCGCTTTCCTTGATTTTTTCCGCGATTCGTAGTTTCGCACTACGAGAACGATTATTTTCAGCTACTTCTTCCTCAGTAGGAAGCAGTGGTTTTCTTGTTATAAGTTTTAGTGTTGGTTGAAATTCTTCTGGTATCATCGGCAGACCTGGCGGCATGTCCTTCGGTGTACTGTATTCCTTGAACATCGATTTCACGATTCGATCTTCTAAAGAGTGGAACGTGATCACACTGACACGTCCGTTAACTGATAAAAGATGAATTGCTTGTTCAAGAGATTCTTCAATTACACCTAGCTCATCATTGACTGCAATTCGAATGGCTTGGAAAACCCGTTTTGCTGGGTGACCGCCCTTTCTTCTTGCTGGAGCTGGAATGGCTGCTTTGATGATATCGACCAATTCCCCCGTTGTTTCGATGGGATGATCTTGTCTCACCCGCTCGATTTCACGAGCGATTTGTTTTGAGAATTTTTCTTCTCCATAACGGAAGAAGATCTTGACTAATTGATGGTAGTCGAATTGATTGACCACTTCATAGGCAGTCAATGCTGCAGTTTGATCCATCCGCATATCCAGCGGTGCATCTTGGTGGTAGCTAAAGCCACGTTCGGCTTCATCTAATTGGGGTGAGGAAACACCTAAATCGTACAAAATCCCATCGACTCGGCTCACACCGTGTTGATGCAATGCTTCCTTTAAATAGCGAAAATTACTTTTAATAAACGTGACCATCCCTTTAGCAACATATGGTGCTAAACGTTCTTTTGCATGGTCGATGGCGGTTTGGTCTTGATCAAAGGCAAAGAGATGTCCCTCTTCAGATAGTTGTGACAATAGATATTCACTATGACCGGCTCCACCTAATGTACAATCGACATAGACGCCTTCTGGACGAATCTTTAACCCATCAACGGTCTCCTGTAGCATAACGGTGTAGTGTTGAAAATCTGCCATGTGTTTTTTCCTCTTCCTATCAAGCCTATAAGCCAAAGTCGATCATTGTTTCAGCAATTTCATCAAAGTTTTCTTCTGCTTCTTCAGAGAATGCTTGCCAACGCGTTTCATCCCAAATCTCAATCCGGTTTGAAACCCCGATGATCACGCAGCTTTTAGTAAGGTCTGCATGATTTCTCAATGTAACAGGGATATTGATCCGACCTTGTTTATCGATCTCGCACTCTGTTGCAGCAGAATAAAAGAAGCGGACAAATGTCCGAGCATCCTTTTTCGCTAAAGGCATTTCGTTTAGTTTTTCTTCAAGTTTTTCCCATTCAGATAAGGGGTAGCCAAATAAACAGCCATCTAATCCACGTGTCACCACAAATTTTTCTCCGAGTTTTTCTCGTAGTTTTGAAGGGACGATTAGTCGGCCTTTTGCATCTATCGAATGTTGAAATTCTCCCATAAACATCGATAAATAACCCCCGATCTCCACCTGATATTCACAGTCTACCACAATCCCCCACTTTCTACCACAAATTATATGAAATTTGAAAGGGAAGTTGTTTGACTTTTCTTTACCAAATGAACAAAAAGGGAGAAAAAGACTTCTTAGAGTTTTTAAAAAAACTCTAAGAGAAAAAATGGACGTTTATCAATGGTCAAAATACTATAAGTAACTTACAATATTTAAAATGATCAAAACGATATGAAAGATGATCGTAAAGAGGAAAATACTGCGCCAATACATTTTAAAATAGCGACTATATTGGATTTCTTCATAGTAGTACGCCTGAAAGACGGCCAGTAGAATGCCTAATAGAAAAATGGAGATCAAATAGTACAATGTGATCGCTTGATCAAAAGTATATTTTGATAATTGGTGAATCCCCACCATTAAAAATGGTACCGCTAAATCCGGTGCCTTCACATGGAAACGATCACTCAACGAAAGTGCAGAAACGATAAAACGACAAGCAAAATAAACGAGCACAGGAAAAATATACCAAAACAAAACGATTGGATTAAATCCAGACATACAGCAAAATCCTTTCTAACAACTAGTGTCACTATACTTTATTTTCTTTACATCCATGTTTCAGTTCTTTTAAAAATCTAAGCCGGAATAAGACAGCCATGAAATTTTTTAAGGAGGCTCTTATTTCAGCAACTAACTTTTGAAAGTTTTAAAGAATGTATTTCTTTACCTATTAAAGCAGAAGGGCGTAGCTTCAACAAGCCTATCTTGCCATTCTAACGAATTTTTTTATGGTGAAATTGAAATTTTCTTAATTTCTCCTTGGATCAACTTGAGTTCTTGAGAAATTGAGGGTAAACTGTCACTAGAATAACTCTAAAAGGTGGATTAGAATGAACGAGAAAAAACCAAAAAGTACCTTTGCAAAAATCACACAAGTCGTGATCTGGACCATGCTTATTCTCACTGTCGGCTCGATTTTCTTAGCAGCATACACAAGTATTATGGGTTAATCCTATTAAAAAGTGCCCTTTTCCAAAATGATGGCTTCCATCTTTTGGAAAAGGGCACTTTTTTTACAGTAACGGTGACACGAGTCGTGCCAAACCTTCTTTGATTTTGATCGTCAACTTTCTTTGTTGATATGCTTCGATCGTTAGCGGCTTCGAATCGATCGAATCTGCTAGAAACGCTTCTTTCGTTTTGGTCGCTAGCTGCGCATCATAGATGATTGTATTAACTTCAAAATCTAGGCGAAAAGATCGGACATCAATATTTGCCGAACCAATCGATACAAGTCCACTGTCAATGATCATCGTTTTTGCATGCATAAACCCTTTTTCATAAGTCTCGATGATTGCGCCAAAGCGGAGCAATTCAGCCGCAAATGAATAGGTCGCCCAATAAACTAAAGGATGATCAGGTTTGTTCGGAATTTGTATATGAACTTTCACCCCAGAGAGCAGGGCTAACTTTAAGGCATTATGAATGGCTTCATCCGGAATATAGTACGGCGTTTGGATTAGGATCTCTTTTTTAGCTAAATTGATCATTTTCAAATAAGTCATTTTGATTTCTTCATGTTCCGTATCAGGACCACTAGTGATGACTTGGGCAGCGACTGTCCCCGTTTGTTTGATCTCAGGAAACAATGCCGGATCATATTTGATTTCCAAGGCATGTTGTGAGTTCCAGTCCATTAGAAACCGATTTTGCAGCGAATAGACTGCTGAGCCGGCAATTCGCAAGTGATTATCTCGCCAATAACCGAATTTTTCCACTTGTCCTAGATACTCGTCTCCCACATTAAATCCACCTGTATAACCAATCTCACCATCAATCACCACGATTTTACGATGATTCCGATAATTGATTCGCGGATTGACATAAGGAACGAACAAAGGAAAGAAAAAGGCAATTTGCCCGCCATGTAGACGCAACTCATCAAAAAACTTCAAGGATACTTGGGTACTGCCCCAAGCATCTAATAAGACTCTTACTTTCACACCTCGCTTTGCCGCTCGTACCAATGCTTCTTTGACTTCATTCCCTAATGCATCGCTGCGATAAATATAATATTCCATATGAATATGATTTTTTGCCTGTTCGATATCAGCAATCAAAGCATCAAATTTCTGCCGTCCATCGGTATAAAGCGTCATGCTATTGGCTGTCGTATAGAGAGATTGACCAAAGACCGTCAACAGATAGACTAACTGCTGGACTTCTACTTGAGCAGTCGGCGGATGCGGAAACAAATGACGCGAAAGTGCTTGTTTTTGCTCTTCTAGTTCAACATTTAGACCAATCTTTGCTTGCGAGCGCATATCAAAGATCTTTTCCTTGGAGATCCCTCTTCCGAAGAAAAAGTAAAGAACAAAACCAACAATAGGAATAAACATCAAGACCAAAAGCCAGGCCCATGTTTGAGCAGTCTGCCGCCTTTCTCTGAAAATGATAATAATTGATAACAAAATATTGACTATAAATAAAATGGTTACTAGATTGTCCATTACAACCATTTTTTCACCTCTTCCCCGATTTCCCGCTACTAAAGCATATCAAAAAATAGTACCTAAAGTAAAGAAACACTGTGAGGAAACAAAAAAAGCCGATCTGACGATCGACTTAAGAAAACATCGGTTTAGAATTTTAAGAATCGGCGCATCGATAAGACGGAACCAAGTGAACCGATCACGATCCCAATCAACGCCATCACACCACATACTTGAATCAAGAACAGATTTGGTGCAATTAGACTGTAATTTGAACGTAGCAAGGATGGATTGACCATTGCATAAACTTGATGATACCCGAAGTACATCAACGCAATTGGGACGATTGATCCTAAGAGTCCGATCCAGCCGCCTTCAAGAAAGAATGGCCAACGAATGTAGCCGTTTTTCGCCCCTACCAGACGCATGATTTGAATTTCTCTTTGACGAGATAAAATCGTGATCCGAATCGTATTGGAGATCAGGAACATTGCTACAAAAATCAGTAAGACTGCCGCCGCTAAGCCCCAAGTCCGCACAGCCGCAGACAATTCAAAGATTCGGTCAGAAGAATCTCCGCCGTAATCGGCTTTGAAAACATTTGGCAATTCGCCCGCTTGTTCAGCGATCTCTGTCGTATACTCTGGATCTGTTGCACTGACGACAAACACGTTATAGAGCGGATTGCTGTCGCCTTCGAACAAGTTCCATGAATCTCCCATGGCATCTTGGATCTTCTGCAATTCTTCGTCTCGACTAGAAAATTTCACTTCCGAAACGTTAGGTAGATCGTTTAAGGATTGTTCTAAAGCATCCATATCTTCTTGTTCCGTACCAATATCAACGAAAACCGAAACATCCACATTCTCACGAATGTCTTCGGCTAATTTTGTTGCATTTAAGATTACACCTAGAAAAATACCGACTAATGTCAGTGTGATCGTTACCGCACTCAACGACGCGATGGTCATCCATCCGTTACGCTTTAAACTTTTGATACTCTCCAGGAGATGACGGAAAAATGTTCTAATCATCGTAACCATATTCTCCTTCCGCTTGGTCGCGAATAATGCGGCCATTCTCAATCGCGATCACGCGATGACGAATCGTATTTACGATCGTACTATTATGGGTCGCCATAACGACCGTTGTTCCTTGGGCATTGATCCGATCAAGCAATTTCATGATTTCCCATGAGTTTTCAGGATCTAGATTCCCCGTTGGTTCATCCGCAATCAATACTTTCGGCGTATTTACGATGGCACGAGCGATTGACACACGTTGTTGTTCCCCACCGGAAAGCTCACTCGGAAATACCCGTACTTTATGTTTCAGTCCGACTAAATCCAGAACTTCCATCACCCGTTTTTTGATATCACGGGGTTTGCGTCCGATAACTTGCATTGCATAAGCAACATTTTCAAAGACCGTTTTCCGCGGTAAAAGTTTGTAGTCTTGGAAGACCACGCCGATTTCTCGGCGCATCAAAGGGATCTCACGGTTTTTCATGCCGACCAAATCATATCCTGCGACATTCAAAACGCCTTTTGTTGCTCTTTCTTCTCGATACATCAATTTGATAAAGGTTGATTTTCCGGCACCGGATGGTCCAACGACATAGACAAACTCCCCTTGATCAATTGAAATCGAAAGGTTGCGGATAGCAGTCGTACCATTAGAGTACTTTTTCATTATATCTTTCATTTCTATCATACAGCTATCTCTCCATCTCAAATTTTCATTCTGGCTTATTATAGCATGAATATATTTCACCTTGCTTGCAACAGATTACAATTATGTTTCAATCTGTTTAAGTCACACCAGGTTATTTTTGATTCAGTTTTAGCTTCAAATACGCATCGATAAAGCCATCCAAATCGCCATCCATGACTGCCTGTACATTCCCAGTTTCGAAATTTGTCCGGTGATCTTTGACCATCGAATAGGGATGGAAGACATAGGAACGGATTTGCGAGCCCCATCCAATTTCTAACTGTTCGCCTCGCAAAGCTGCTGCTTCTTGTTCTTTCTTTTCCACTTCTAATTGATACAGCTTGGCTTTCAACATCCCCATCGCTTGCTCACGGTTTTTCAATTGTGAGCGCTGGGCTTGGCTAGCAACTACCGTACCTGTCGGGATATGGGTGATCCGCACAGCAGATTCGGTTTTGTTGATGTGCTGTCCACCAGCGCCGCTTGCGCGGTACGTATCGATCTTCAAATCATCTGAGTTGATCTCCACATCGATCGCCCCATCTAATTCTGGCATCACATCCACCGAACAAAATGACGTATGCCGTCTCTTAGCAGAATCAAAAGGTGAAATACGGACCAAGCGATGCACGCCTTTTTCCGACTTCAAATAGCCATAGGCGTTGTGCCCTTTCACAAGTAATGTGACACTTTTGATCCCCGCTTCATCACCGGCTTGATAGTCCAAGGTTTCCACCTGATATCCATGTTGTTCGCAAAAACGAGTATACATCCGTAACAGCATGCTGCCCCAGTCTTGCGACTCGGTACCGCCTGCGCCCGGATGAAGCTCGATGATCGCATTGTTCCGATCATAGGGTTCATCTAACAACATCGACAATTCATAAGAAGCCATTTTCTCATTTAACTTACCGATTCGTGCTTCAAGTTCTGCTTCCATTTCCGGATCAGCTTCTTCTTGAATCATTTCTAGCATCACTTCGAGCTCTTCCAATTCTTCTGCTAGCTGATTGAACTGATCGTAGGTCTCTTTGTTGGCATTGTTGGCGTTAATGACTTGTTGGGCTTTTTCCGAGTCATCCCAAAAGGTGGGATCTGCCATTTGGTGCTCCGCTTCCGCAATGTCCTCTTCTAACTGATCTAAGTCAAAGAGACCCCCTAAAACTGATTATTTTTTCATTCATCTGGGTCAATTGATTCCGAATATCTGCGATTTCCATTAAAATTCCTTCTTTCTTTTTTTCTTACAAACGAAAGTAGACTGGACAAAAACGTCTGCCAGCCTACTCTCACCTTTTTCAAAACTTGTTACATATTTTTCCCGTGGCAATTCTTGAATTTTTTCCCGCTTCCGCATGGACAAGGATCATTGCGACCCACGTTTTTGAAACTTGGCGCTTGGGCAGCCGGTGCTTCTTCTACCCCTTGCGCTTCTCCTTGGGCTACTTGTTCCCGTTGAACGTTTTGACGAATCTCTGCCTTCATAAACAGACGCGTTACTTCATACTCGATGGCTCCAACCATGTTTTCAAACATATTGAATCCTTCTGTTTGGTACTCAACTAATGGATTGTTTTGTCCATAAGCCCGTAACCCAACCGATTGACGCAACTGATCCATAGCATCGATGTGGTCGGTCCACTTCGTATCAACGACTCGTAAAATCACTACTTTTTCAAATTCCAGTAATTGTTCTGGACTATTAAGTTGTGTTTTCTTTTGTTCAAAGACTTCTTCTGCCCGTTGGTTTAGATAATCTTTGATCTCTTGAGCTGATTTTCCCTTGATGTCTTCGATGCTGATGGTATCTTCATGAACAAGTGCATTGGCCGCAAAATCAACGATTCCTTCATAATTCCAATTGCTTTCTTCTAATTGCGTATGACTGTCAACGACCCGGCTGATGGAGCGTTTCACCATATTCATTAATTGTGGTGAAAGATCCGTTTCTTCCATGATCACTTCTTGACGTTGTCCGTAAATAACTTCCCGCTGTTCTCGCATTACGTCATCGTATTGCAAGACGTTTTTCCGGGTATCGTAGTTATTCCCTTCCACTCGTCGTTGGGCAGATTCTACTTGTTTTGAAAGCATCTTACTTTGGATCACGGCATCGCCTTCATCGATTTTCATCCGATCCAAGAACACTTTGATTCGTTCAGAACCAAAACGCTTCATTAAATCATCTTCTAGCGATAAGTAAAATTGCGACATCCCTGGATCTCCTTGACGTCCCGCACGTCCCCGCAACTGATTATCGATCCGTCGTGATTCATGACGCTCAGTACCGATAACTGCCAAGCCGCCTAGTTCTGCAACACCAAGACCTAACTTGATGTCCGTTCCCCGACCAGCCATATTGGTCGCGATCGTTACAGCGCCTTTTTGTCCCGCATTCAAAATGATTTCTGCTTCTTTAAAGTGATTCTTGGCATTCAATACTTCATGAGGAACTTTCTCACGATCAAGCATTGATGACAGTAATTCAGACGTCTCAACAGCGACCGTCCCTACAAGCACTGGTTGTCCTTTACGGTGACGCTCTTTGATGTCTTGAACGACTGCTTGGAATTTGCTGGTAAGCGTTGGATAAAGCAAGTCCGCACGATCATCCCGTAAAATTGGTTTGTTTGTAGGAATCTGAATGACTTGCATGTTATAGATTTCTCGAAACTCTTCTTCTTCTGTTTTCGCTGTACCGGTCATCCCAGACAGTTTTTTGTACATCCGGAAGTAGTTCTGGAATGTGATCGTCGCCATCGTTTTGGTTTCATCTTCGATCTCGACACTTTCTTTTGCTTCGATCGCTTGATGTAGCCCGTCAGAATAGCGGCGGCCATCCATGATCCGACCTGTAAATTGGTCAACGATCATTACTTTCCCATCTTGCACCACGTAATCAATGTCGCGAATCATAATGTAATTCGCTCGTAGCGCTTGGTCCAAGTGATGGGTCAATGCCGTGTTTTCAATATCATACAAGTTTTCTAAGCCGAAAGTCTCTTCCGCTTTTTCGATCCCACGCTCTGTCAAACCGATCGTTTTTGATTGGATATCGATTTTGTAGTCTTCTTCTTCCGTCAAGCGTTTGACAAAATTGTCGACCCGGGTGTATAGCGCAGTTGATTTTTCTGCTTGTCCTGAAATGATCAACGGTGTTCTCGCTTCATCGATCAAGATCGAATCGACCTCATCGACGATGGCATAGTTTAATGGACGTTGTACCATTTGATGACGGTAAACCACCATGTTGTCCCGCAAATAGTCAAACCCTAATTCATTGTTTGTACTGTAAGTGATGTCACAAGCATACGCCGCACGTTTTTCTTCTGCTGATTTTGAGTTGATGTTCAAGCCGACCGTCAAGCCTAAAAAGTTGTACAGCTCTCCCATCTCAGTCGAGTCACGAGTTGCCAAGTATTCATTGACGGTTACGACGTGGACGCCTTGACCACTCAAGGCATTCAAATAAACAGGTAATGTCGCCGTCAAGGTTTTCCCTTCACCGGTACGCATCTCTGGAATATTCCCATCATGTAAGACGATCCCACCCATTAATTGGACGTGGTAAGGATACAGACCCAAAACGCGTTTTGCAGCTTCACGAACTACTGCAAAGGCTTCAGGTAATAATTTATCCAAAGTCTCTCCCTCTTGGAAACGACGACGAAATTCATCGGTTTTCCCGCGTAATTGTTCATCAGATAAAGCGGCCATTTCATCCGCATGTGATTCAACTTGATTCGCAATATGGTCAAGACGTTTTAATTCTTTTTTGTCGTTTTCGATTAATTTTCTAAAAAAATTGGCCATACCTTAATAATTCTCCTTTTACTTCTACATTATCCTAGCTGGAAACTCTCCTAACTATTTTAGCACTAGTTCACCATAAATGAAATATTTTTCGATAGAACTATCGCATCAATCTTGCGTGATAAACGGATTCTTAACCTTTTTTCACAGATTTTAAAGAAACGAAGGGAAAAAATACGCAACAAGCCATTGATCGGCGCCAAAAGTCCAGCGCACGTCCAAATGACTTGTTGCGAATGTTTGCAAATTAGGCCGTTTTAAAACGGGTTTTTAAGAAAGTTAAGAAAAGCATCAGCAGCATGCCTAAAGACTGAATCCCGATCATCAAGATGATATCAGCGCCAATAAATCCTGCCAACATTGCCACCAGAGAGCCTACCCCCAATGCATTTAAAATCACGTTCGTGCTTTCTTTGAAGCTGCCGATTGTCGACAGTCGTGATTTTTTCGTCACCCAGAGGAAAAATGCTGCGCCTATGACGAGAATACTATTCATTGCCACCAATAAAAATGCCACTGTGATCGTCTGACTGAAGAAAATCGCCGTCTCGTTGTTGCGATAGAAGCCGTCTTCGATCACTTTCTGAAACGAAGTCGCATCATGCACTTGATCAGGCATCATTTCCGCCGTGTAACGCATTTCATAGTGATAGGTTTGTCCATCGATTTCTTCTTTGATGGTCCAGTCTGTTTCTCGGAAATTGATGGCATATTTGGCTTCCTCAAGGTCCGCTTCTGAAAGCCCAACGCCTATAATGCCCGTTTCTGTTTGCGAAAAGACTTGTGACTCATCCGTTAAAAGTTTGCCATCTTCCAGCTGCAGTTCACTGTATTTGGCTGCTGTTTCAGCAGTCATGAGTGTTTTTGCATGGGGGAAAAATGCTGCAAAGGCTTGATCCGTTTGCTTGCTGATCATCAAGGTCAGCGGGACCATCAGCAAGGACATCAAGAAAATATAGACAAACACTTGCTGCCAGCGATTTAATTTTTTACGCCATGCATAGACTTTTGTTGGAGAAAAAATGGCCCCAAAGTATGTTAAGGGAAATCGTTGTTCAGACATCCTATCATTCCTATCCTTTTGTTCCACCCGAGGTCAAACCTGAAACAAAGTATTTTTGTAAGAAGAAAAACAGTGCAGCGATCGGTACGGCGATCAAAATCGCCCCAGCCGCAAAAAGTGCTACCCGTTGGTTACGGGCATCGTTGATAAAAGTCTGCAGACCGACTGCGACAGTCAAACGCTCTTGCGAGCGAAGCAAGAACCGCGCTAGCAAGAATTCGCCGAATGGTCCCATAAAGGCCCATAATGCTTGCACGGCGACCATTGGTTTTACGAGGGGCAAAACGATTTGCCAAAAGATGCGAAAATGCCCTGCACCATCAAGTTTTGCTGATTCATCCAAGTCAATTGGTACCGTATCAAAGTACCCTTTCATCAGCCAAGTGTTCATGGGAATCCCACCACCGATATAGATCAGTGTCAAAAACCAAAAACTATCTAGACCGTTTGCTAATAAGCCCATGACATAAAAAGCGGTCAACGCCGACATCGTTGGCACCATCTGAACGATCAAGAACACCATCAAACTGCTCTTACGACCGGCAAAGCGATAACGACTGTAAGTATACCCTGCCAGCGTTACGATCATTACTTGGATCACCATCGTGGAAACAGCCACGATCAAAGTGTTTTTATACCATGTCAAATAGGGGGTTTCATTGAACAATCGTCGAAAGTTGTTCAATGTCCAATCCGCATCAAAATCCAAGCGAAAAGCGATCATATTCCCTGCCTTAAAGGCTGAGGTTGCGGTAATCAACAAGGGATAGATGATAATGATCGATAAAGCGATCATAAACAAGTAGGTAAATAATTTGCTGAAAGAAAACTTTTTCTTTTTCATCCTCAGTCCTCCATATTAAATGCATTCGTCTTTTTAAACACCAGTAATGAAATGGAGATCACCACAAAGGAAATGATCAAGGTCAATGCAGATGCGATCGAATATTGTGGCGAGCCACCCGTCGTCAATTTGTAGATCCATGAAATCAAAATATCTGTCGAACCGGCATTTCCGCCTAAACTTCCTGGACCACCTTCGTTAAAGAGATAGATCATGGAGAAGTTATTAAAGTTCCCTGTGTATTGCGTAACGAAGGTTGGTGCTGCCACCAAAAAGATCGCCGGCAACGTAATATTGCGAAAACGCTGAATCGCATTTGCCCCATCCATTTTGGCTGCTTCGTATAAATCTTCAGAAATGGATTGTAAAATCCCTGAGACCATGACATAAATATATGGAAAACCTAACCACCCTTGAATCAAAATAATCGCCGTCTTTGTCCAAAACGGGTCGGTTTTCCAAGCAATATTGCCAATATCAACAAAAGGCAAGTTGTTCAATAGCGGGATCACCTGAGTATTGATTGCTCCAGCGGTATCATTAAACATGTTCGAAAAACTCATGATCGTGATGAACGCTGGCACCGCCCAAGGAAGTAAGAAAATCACCCCGAAGACCCGACGGAACTTCACAAATTTTTGATTGGCAACAACTGCTGTCAGTATTCCTAAGGTAATTTGCAGAGTAGTTGCTAAAACGGTCCAAATCACCGTCCAACTAAACACTTTTACAAAGGTGTCGCGGTAAGAACTTAAGGTGAAGATATTCGTAAAATTCGAAAAACCGATCCAGTCGATTAAGTTTGCTGGCGGAATATGTCGAAAATCATAGTTGGTAAACGCCATGAAGAGTGTCACCATTACCGGAAAAATAATTGCTACGATCATCACCAGATAGGCTGGGATCGTCAATAGATAAGCGAAACCATCCTCATACAATTTATTGAAAAACTCTTTTCTCGTAACTGCCACCGGGAACCCTTTTTCAATACTTTGGCGAACTTGATAGGCATCTTTGATATTTAAAACCCAAAAGATAATGAAAATAACGGTAACGATGACCTGTAGCGTTCCTTCGATCAACAAGAACAAAGAATTGTGTTCCATCGGTACGGATCCCAGTGTGACAAAATTATATAATGCTTGTCCACCGAACAAAAGCATTTCGCCAAGAAAAATTAGAAAGACCGCAAAAAAGAGTCCCGCTTTAAATTTCTGACCATTTTTGAATTGTCCCACCCCAGGGATGATTGAAAGAAGCGCTGTCTGCATGGCTTTTGAATTCGTCCTCATATGTATCCTCCTTAAAATCGAAAGTCTGCCAAGCGGCCGACGATCCATAGAAATCAATCTCATCAAGCAATTTCTTGCGTGCTACGTTGCAAGGAATCCTTTTGACAAACATCCTCTATAGAATCGTCGACATGAATGACAGACCGTAATCGGCTATTTATTAATATTTCTGCTCAATCGCTTCTTCGATTGTTTTGGCAGCATTATCCGCTGCTTCTTGAGGAGTCATATTACCTGAACCTGCATCAAATAGCATGTTTTCAGCCCCTACCCAAACCTCAGACATTTCAGGGATATTTGGCATTGGTTGTGAAACACTGTATTGCTCGATTACTGCTTTTGCTACTGGATCATCAGAAGCAGCGACTGTTTCTTGAGCCATAATGTTTGCTGGAATATCATGACGCATTTCATACAATTTCTCTTGATTGGCTTCGTTGGTCAAATACTCGACAAATTGTTGAGAAACGTCTTTGTTTTGTGAGTAGTTGGAAACAACCCACGCTTTTCCTCCGCCAAATGTTTCATAATCATTGCCATTGCTCAATGTTGGGATTTTCGCTACGCCATAGTTGATCCCTGCTTCTTCAAAGCCGTTCACGCCCCATGGGCCGTAGATGATAGCTGCTGTTTTGCCTTGGTTGAAGTAATCCAACATCAAGTTTTCGTTGGCTGATACGTCCAGCATTCCTTGCGGCCAAACATTTTGGAACCAATCTGTTGCATAGGTGATCGCTTCAACAGAACCTTCATTGTTGATCCCTAAATCAGATGGATCTGTTCCTTCATCCCCAAAGACATAACCACCATAACCAGCTAATAGACCATACGTATAATAAAAGTCTGTCCAGCGAGCTAAGAAGCCAACATTGTCATCGCCTTCTGCAAAACGATCATCTTTTGCTAGTTCTTCTAAATCAGAAAATGTTGCTGGCGCTTCATCGATCAAATCTTTGTTATAAAACATGACAACCGCTTCAATCATTGCTGGTGCGCCATAGATTTTATCATCGATCGTCACTTGTTGCTTGTCTGTATCGCTGTAACGGCCATCATCTGGCAAAGTCATCTCTGCCAAATGCCCTTGCGATCCTACTTGACCCACGCGGTCATAAGGAGACATCGTAACGTCGGGTCCTTTGCCAGCAGGTCCGTCTAATTGAAGCGCATCCATTTGATCGAACATGTCCATTTCTACAACGTTGATGGTCACATCATTTTCAGATTCAAAGTCAGATTTCACTTCATTGATATAATCAATATAGTCTGCGCCTACAGAGACCGTGATCGTTTTTTCATCGCTACCTGAACCTGCATCTGCATTGCTACCATCGGTACTACCGCTGTTGCCACCACATGCCGCAAGCGCTAACAATGCGCTTCCTGAAACTAATCCTAAAGCTGCCTTTTTCCAATTCACTTTCATCCTCTTTACCTCCTGCAATTTGTAACTCCATTATGCAACCGGTTTCTTAAAATGGCAAACCTTTTCTAAATGTTAGCGATAACAAAAATAGAAAAAGCCTTTAAATTAAGATATCGAAGAATCAAAAAGAAATTGCGCAACCATTTGCTTAATTTTCACCTTGTGGATTCACGAACCACCAGTTGAGGTAAAAAGCGCTGTTGTCGCTGGCTTGTATCATTATGTTCGATTTTTTGGATCAATAATTCGCCGCAAGCTTCCCCCATTTCCACGATGGCTTGCTTCATCGTTGTCAATTTTGGCGAACTTACCTGATCAAGGAATACGCCATCATAGCCGATGATCCCAAAATCAGCTGGCACCTCCACTCCGATCGACTGCAAGCCTTGATTAATGCCTAAGGCTAAACGATCAGTAGCACAGATAAAACAAGTGTTTTTCACTAAATGCTCATTCTGCGTTTGGATAAACTTGCGGGCGGCGGAAGAGCGATTGTCGAAACGATAGATTTTTGGTGCTTGTCCCGCTTTTGTGACTGTATCTATGTATCCTTTTTCTCGGCTTTTCGTAAACGCTTCTTCCAACTCTAAACCAATATAGACCAATTGTTGATAGCCGGCCTCGATAGCATGTTTGCATGCAGAAACGATTCCCTGGTAGTTGTCACTGTCGACAAAACTGAACCCAGCTTCATTTTCACCAAATAACACCACAGGCTTCCTTAAATTTCTTATCCAGTCCATGTCAGCCTGCCGAAAGCCCGTAATGATACTGCCATCTGCTGGGCCACGATCCACCCCGTCAGTCGTAACCAGCTGCAAAGAATAGTGTGCTTTACCGATAGAACGAGCGATCCCAACCAATAAGTTCATATAGTAAGGTTCTGTCGTATCCATCTCCTCTAAGATATACACTTTGATGATATGGGAACGCTTGGAAACTAATGATTTGGCAGCAATGTTCGGCTGATAATCCAATTCAAGCATCGCTTGATGAACTAATTCCTTTAACTCTTCAGTTACTTTGTCCGGATGATTGATCACTCGAGAAACGGTCATTGCGGAAACATTTGCTTTTTTAGCAACATCTGCTAGCGTAGTCATGATTCACTCTCCTTGTATTATTTCATCTATAGTATAACACATTAATTTAAAAGATAACTTGAAAGGATTTAGATATAAAAAGAATTTCTCCCTCTATAGACAATATAAAAAAACAGAGCAGCTTCTCAGCTACTCTGTCAAAAAAGACTTTTTGGGGTGTCGAGAAAAAGACTCAACACTTGTTAATCTGTTTCGATCAACCCGTATTTGCCATCTTTTCGACGATACACAATGCTCGTTCCATTCGTTTCCGCATCTTCAAAGATAAAGAAGTTGTGTCCAAGCATGTTCATTTGTAAAACAGCTTCTTCACTGTCCATTGGTTTTAAAGACAAACGTTTTGTACGTACGATGTCTAATTCAGAACCATTGTTTTCTTCATCATTTGCTTCAGTTGTGAACAAATCACCATCTGTTGGCGGAACCAACGCTGTCTCACGAGATTTGCGGTTGATTTTTGTTTTAAATTTGCGGATTTGGCGTTCCAATTTGTCAACAACCAAATCGATACTAGCATATAGATCAGGTGAGGTTTCTTCCGCACGCAGAACTAAGAATGGTAAAGGAATCGTTACTTCTACTTTTGCTGTTTTTTCAGTATATACTTTCAAATTAACATGTGCTGTTGCTTCCGGCACATCATTAAAATAACGTTCTAATTTACCTACTTTTTTCTCGACGTAATCACGGATCGCTTCTGTTACCTCGATATTTTCGCCGCGCACATTATATCTAAACATAAAAATTACCCCTTTCGTCTACCAGTAAAGAAGGAAAAGGACCACTCTTTTCTTCTTCTTAACTCTATTATATCGAACTCTTGGTCATTTGCCTAGTAAATCGAACAATTTTCTTTAAGCGTTTTCAAAATAACGATTCAACGGGCAAAGGAAAAGGATCGAATCGACTGGGGGGCAAAGGTCTGCAATGCTTCAGCTGCGTGATATAACGTTCTACCGGTAGTGTAAACATCATCGATCAACAATAATTTTTTCCCTTTAATTTCACATGCTACATCCGGCTTCACCGCAAAAGGTTGGGCCTCCTCTAATCGTTGCTTGCGAGAACGTTGAGCTTGTGGTGCGGTATCAACCACTTTATCCAGCCATTCTTGCGACTTGACTCCGGCTGCGTCCAGCACAGCGGTCACTTGATTAAACCCTCGCTGCTGGTAACGTTCTGCCGATAGCGGGATGGGTATCAAACAATCGTATTCAAAGTTGTTGATCTTTTGTCTGATGGCCGCAGCAAAGGTCTCCCGCAACTGATAGTTTCCCATTAATTTGTATTCGTGAATCCACGCCTTCATCCCTTGATCGTAAGCGAACAGTGCCCGATGCTGCAAATAGATCATGGGACAGGTTTTCGCCCAAAAGAGACAGTCACTGCAGGAAATGGTATCCTTTTTGCCACATGTTGGGCAGCAGCTTTGCCAATCGATCACGGTAAATCGCTGAGCGCATTGTGGACATAATTCTTTTTCGGGGATGCGCCAAGGAGCCAACAGCTCAATGATCGTTATCTCTCTTGGAAAAAATATTTGGCACCAACTACACTCCATCAGTCAACCAGCTCCTTGCTAATTGGTTCATCTCATTGATTTCTTTAATTGCTTGACGGATCGCTTCTGTCATTTGGTCGTAGAAAAAAATGACTTCTCCTTCTGTAAACGCACCTTTGCGATCGACACGGCCAGCGATTTGTACTAACGCCGATTTTGTAAAGACCGGGTGATTGGCTCCCAGTACCACCACTGAGACATTTTCAAACGTTACGCCTCGTTCTAAAATCATCGTTGTAAACAACACCTTGTACATTTGGCTGCGCGCCGATTGGACTTTTTCCCTCCGTTTTTCATCTTGTGAAGAAACACTAGTGATGAGCCATGATGCTTCTTGCCTGAGGACAGCCCCTTCCATTTCCTTCATCAGCTGAATACTTGGACAAAATACCAAGACAAAGTTTTTTTTAACCAACCGCTGCAAGTGCTGTAGCAATGGTCGCAGCCAACGTTTTTTGCGATAAGCCTGCGCCCAGCGGCTATATTGAATAGGTTTGGGAACGATCAGCGGACGCTGATGAAACCGCAACGGCATTTTCAACACAGCGAATTTTCCACGAATTTCTTGCAGCAGCCGTTCTGAAGGCGTCGCACTTAAATAGATCAGACACCCGTTTTCTGCCAAGGCATTGTATAATCCGTAACGCAGCTGCGCATCGCCCTCGTAGGGAAATGCATCTACCTCATCCACCACGATCAGTTGAAAGCTGCGATAAAAATGCAGTAGCTGATGAGTGGTGGCAATAAGGATCGTTGTATAACGATAAGGCTCTTCTGATTTCCCATAAAGGAGCAGGCTTTCCTCTTGTGGGAACGCTTGTTGAATCCGGGGGAACAGTTCACGACAGACATCGATCCGTGGCGAGACGATCGCCACACGACCACCTTCTTGCCGTACGTGGCGGATCGTTTCAAAGATCATCTCGGTCTTCCCTGAACCCGTGACTGACCAAACAAGAGACGATTTCTTTTGTCGACAATTTGCTACTAGTTGCTGAGAAATTTTTTGCTGAAACGAAGTCAACACTCCTGGCCAAACGATCTTGTGATCAAAGGCTGGAAGATCCGTTTGTTGAATTACAAGTTGGCCATCTGATGTGATCCGACCATAGCGAATACAAGTTGGACAGTAATAGTAGCCTATCGGTAATTGCACCGACGGCTTGTGGTGGGAAGATCCGCAACGCTGACAAACGATGCTCTTCCCCTGCTCGAGCATTGCCGGTCGAGAATCAAAGGGTTTTCCTATACTCATTGTTTCATCTAAAACAAAAAATTGTCTTCCTTTTTGATTAGTCATAACATACACCTCAGTTTTAAGTACGCAAAAAAAACGGTTCAAGTACTTTTCAAAAAGTACTTGAACCGATTACAGATTTCTTGTTTGCTTCAAAAGTAGGTCCTGATTATTCGCCGATCAATGTCAAGGCTTGATCTAAGACTTTTTCGCCGTTCATCATGCCGTAATCTGCCATGTTGATTACTTCTAATGGAATTCCTTTTGGCGCTAGACGTTTCTCAAAATCGCCTTTCATGAAACGAACTTGTGGTCCTAATAATAAAACATTTACGTCTTTGCTTTCTAAATGTTGATCTGCTTCTGATGCGGAAACTGCAAAAATATCTGCTTCTAATCCTTTTGCTTCAGCTGCTTTTTGCATTTTCGTTACTAATAAGCTTGTACTCATTCCTGCAGAACAAACTAACATAATTGTTTTTTTCGCCATATCGAACACTCCTTGAATTTTAAGAATAAGATAACATTTCCTATCTCTAGTATAGAACAAGTTTGAAATTTGTCAACGCTTTCTATCCAGCAACCAGTTTGATTTTACTAAACGATTAAAAACGACATACTCTTTTTTTAAATTGACGAGGACTACCTCGTAGCCGGCATTCAGCCACGCATACGCCCCATTTTCTGGATGGCGGTAATCATTCGCCCACCAATCGCTACTGGTGCGGGCACTTTTGGGCAAACCGGATGCGGGGAAAAGAAATTCATCAAACTGCGTAAACGTTAAGGTGATTTGCGAACCGCCGTTGTTCTTTAAATAGTGAGTGATCGTATCGTACTTTTTGCGTCTACCCAAAGCAAATGCCTCCTCTTTTTAGGGTCTATGTTCGTACCTGTTTCTTTCTTCTATTTGTAACTTTCCTTCCGATTGCCTATACTAGAAACATAAAGGAGGCGATCGTACGCGTGACTTATCGAACGATTCGACAAGACGGAGAAACAGAAATAGAAATCAAAAAATCGCGTTTCCTCTGTTCATTAAAAAGAATTCAATCAGAAGACGAAGCCAAAGCGTTTATTCAAGCCCTCAAGAAAGAGCATTGGAAGGCAAATCATCATTGCAGCGCCTATGTATTGGGTGAAAACCATGAGATCCAACGCAGCAGTGATGATGGTGAACCTAGCGGCACCGCTGGGGTACCGATTTTAGAAGTCTTAAAGAAAAACGAACTGATCAATGTGATCGCCGTTGTTACTCGCTACTTCGGTGGAACGAAACTGGGTGCTGGTGGATTGATTCGCGCTTATTCAAGTTCGGCCTCTGCTGGAATAAAAGAGGTAGGAATCGTCGAGGGTATTTTGCATCAAGAACTTGCCTTGACCATCGAGTATCCCCTTTTAGGCAAGCTCCAAAACTACTTAGAACTTCAGAATATCTATATAAAAGATATTGCTTATACGGAGAAAATCGTTGTCACCTTAATGATTCCTGAAGCAGTACTTGCCGACCAAGAAGCCGCTCTGATCGATTTGCTACAAGGTCAAGTGCAATTGACCAGAGGGACTACCGAATATGTAGAACGCTTGATCGAGCAGTCAATAGAGTAAGCCAGCTTACTAAAGACCTTCCAGTGTGTGCTCTTTTCCTCAAGGAGGACGCTGCCAAGTTTGCTACAACCAATGCAGGAAGCCCAAATATTTGAAAAGCCGAAACGGTCATTCACCCAGCGACGCTAAGCAACAGCAGATACGCTCGTAAGGTCCTTTCGGCTTTTTTGGGCTTTTTGTTGCCAATTGGAAGAGACAGGTTATTTTTCCATATAAAATTCAAAACGATTACCAACATATTGGGTACGCACGTATTCAAATGGTTGACCATCTTCAAATGAAGTGATTTGCCGCATACGTAAAATCGCATCGCCGCGTTTGATTTGTAAGTAATCCGCAATTTGCTCGGAAGCGACCATGGCTGAGATCGTTTGCGAAGCACCACCAATTTTCCGCTGTCCTTTTTCTTCCAACACTTTATAGAGGGAAGAGATGATCTCCTCCTTGCTAAAGTCATGAATAAACTTTTCAGGGATACTCGCGACTTCAAAACAGATCGGCACATCATCCGCATACCGAATCCGCTCCATCCGTAAAATCGTTTCGTGACCTTCTAATTGCAGCTTTTCCATTTCACTGGAGCTAGGTGCAGTTAAGAAATAAGCGACCGCTTTGCTAGAAGGCTTACGACCAAGAGAATTCATAATTTCGGTAAAACTCGTCGTGCCCGTCATTTTTTCCTGTACTTTTTGGCGAGCCACATAAGTGCCGGAACCGATTTTACGCTCAAGAATCCCCTCATCTGCTAAGGTTTGGATCGCTTGTCGCAACGTCATGCGACTCACGCCGAATTGTTTCGACAACTCCCGTTCTGAAGGCAGACGATCCCCGATTTTGTATGTATTGTTTTCGATATTGGCTTTAATTTGATCATGAATCTGGATATAAACAGGTAATTTTTCCACCACTACACATTCCTCCGTTCCCCTCCTATTATAACTGGTATATACCTAAATAGCTAATAAAAAAAGCAAAAACTGCTCTGTTTTTCTCAATTTGTGCGAATTCTTTCCCCATTTTATAGGCAGAAAAAGAAGTTATCACAAATTGTCCAAACAAGAGCAGTTTCTTTGCTTTTAAATTGGTTCGGTCGCTGACTTGGGAATTTATTCAGCCAGCGCTTTATTAGCAGTGGCCATCAGCAAGCGGATACGATTCAATTGATTGACGATCGAGACGCCTGGATCGTAATCAATCGCTGCAATGTTCGCCTGTGGGTATTGACGACGTAATTCTTTCATAACACCTTTTCCTACTACATGGTTAGGCAGGCAGCCAAATGGTTGCAGACAAATGATATTGTTGACATCATTTTCCAACAGATCAATCATCTCACCGGTCAAGAACCAGCCTTCTCCCGTATGATTGCCGATGGAAACAATCTCGCTCGCTTGCTCCGCAAGCTGATGGATCGAATGGATACCATCAAAACGCGTTGACGCCCTAAGTGCTTTATCCATCGGTTTTTGGAGCCTTTCAATCGCCATGATCGCAAAATCAGCGATCATTTTACTTTTCTTCGCCATCCCCAAATGCTCGTAGCGCCAAATCTGATTGTAGAGGGAATAATTCATGAAGCCGACAATATCCGGTACGACCGCTTCCGCTCCTTCTGCTTCTAACAGGCGAACGACATCGTTATTAGCTGTCGGTGAATATTTCACTAAAATCTCTCCCACGACTCCGACACGCGGCTTCTTGATATCTGTTAGGGGCACTTGATCAAAGGCTTGAATGATTTTTTTCATATTGCGATTAAACAGACTGAAGGAGCCATTACGAACGTTTTTGGCAATTTTTTCCAGCCATTCTTGATGGAGCCGATCGACAGCCCCTGCTTCTTGCTCATACGGACGGGTGCGATAAACGACCCGTTCAAAGAGATCTCCGTATAAAAATGCCACCGCCAAACGCTTCATCATCGGTAAGGTAAAGCGAAAGCCCGGATTTGATTCAACCCCGGTGTTGCCCATCGAAATAGATACCACCGGCACTTGTGGGAATCCTGCATCGTTCAGTGCTTTACGTAACAAAGGAATATAGTTCGTTGCACGACACCCGCCGCCCGTCTGGGTCATCAAAACACTGGTATTTTCAACATCATATTTTCCGCTTTGCAATGCTTCTACTAGCTGTCCAATGGAAATGATCGCCGGATAACACGCATCATTATTGACAAAGCGTAAACCGACATTAACCGCCTCACGATCTTCACTAGGTAGACAGACCACTTGATATCCAGAAGCTTGCAAAGCAACATCGACTAACCCGCTTTGATGGATGGGACTCAACATCGGCAATAAGAGCGTGTGCTGCTTGCGCATCTCTTTGGTAAAAATGATCTTTGCCGGTTCCTCGTATTGCTTTTTAGGTACAAAGTGCTGTTTGTCCCGTTCGTTGACTGCTGCTTTCAAGGAACGCAACCGAATCCGGATTGCCCCAAGGTTCGCTCCCTCATCGATTTTCAACACCGTATATAACTTCCCATACTGCGCCATAATCTCTTCGACTTGATCAGTAGTGACTGCGTCGATCCCGCAACCGAATGAGTTTAATTGAACCAGTTCTAATTGTTTGTTTTTCGCGACCACTCGAGCTGCCGCATACAATCGCGAATGATAGACCCATTGATCCACAACCCGCAGATCGCCGACATTTGCTAAATGAGCAATACTGTCCTCAGTCAATACATGGAAGCCTTCTTGGGTAATGACTTCTGCAATCCCATGGTTGATTTCAGGGTCCAAATGATACGGTCTTCCAGATAAAACGATCCCTTTTTGATTGGTCGTCATCAGCATACGTAGCGTTTCTTCTCCCCGTTGCGCAATATCTGCCTTGAACTGGTCCAGCTCCTCGAAACCGCTGCGTAGGGCTTGGGCAATTTCTTCTTCTACAAAACCAAAATCTTGAAAAGTACTCGTTAAAGTTTTGACCATTGAGGCTTCATCCGCCAAATTCAAAAACGGACAGCGGTAGTCAACCGCCCCTTCACGAATCGCATCGACGTTGTTACGAATCACTTCTGGATAGCTTTGCACAATCGGACAGTTAAAATGATTCTCAGCGGCAGTGTTCTCTAGTCGCTCAAAAATGACCCCTGGATAAAATATCAACGGTACGTTTTGATCGATCAGTGCTTGGATGTGTCCATGGGCTAGTTTGGCTGGGTAACAAACCGTATCACTAGGAATCGTTTCAATCCCTTGCTCATATAGTTCTTTGTTGGAACGTGGCGACAACGTTACTCGAAACCCTAACTTGGTGAAAAAGGTATGCCAAAGCGGATAATTTTCATAAAGATTCAATACTCTTGGCAGGCCGATTTCGCCATGGACGGCCTCTTTTTTACGTAAGGAACGGTACTTAAACAAGCGGCGATATTTTTCATCCACAAGATTGACTTTGCGGTCTTCTTTCTTGATTTTGATTCGCGCACCACGTTCGCAGCGATTCCCGGTAATAAATTTTCGACCGTCAGAAAAGAGGGTCACCGTCAACAAGCAATTGTTTTCGCATAGACCGCAATTCGTAAATTCTTTTTCTGCTTGGAAATCGGCCATTTCTGCAGGAGACAACAACGTACTAACATCGTCAAGGGCTGCTTCTTCTAAAGCGATCAAAGCAGCACCATATGCCCCCATCAAACCGGCGATCGATGGTCGAACGACTTCACGGCCGCTGATCAATTCAAAAGCGCGCAGAACCGCTTCGTTATAGAAAGTCCCTCCTTGGCAGACGATTTTCTCGCCGAGGTCTTCAGGTCGCCGAACCTTGATCACTTTATAGATAGCATTTTTTATGACCGAGTAAGACAAGCCGGCTGAAATGTCGCCAACAGAAGCCCCTTCTTTTTGGACCTGTTTCACTTTTGAGTTCATAAAGACGGTACAACGCGAACCAAGGTCAACCGGTGCTTGGGCTTTTGTCGCTGCCAACGCAAATTCTTTGACATCCTGATTCATAGATTTGGCAAAGGTCTCAATGAACGAGCCGCATCCTGAGGAACAGGCTTCATTCAATTGAATCGAAGATAACGCGCCATCTTTGACCGTCATCGCCTTCATGTCTTGCCCACCAATATCTAGGATAAAATCAACCCCCGGCTGGAAATGTTCGGCAGCTTTGTAATGGGCCATCGTTTCAACTTCACCGATATCGACTTTCAGTGCATGTTTGATCAAGTGCTCGCCGTAACCTGTGATCGTTGACTTTGCGATGTAAACGTCAGAAGGCATCTGACAATAAAGCTCTTGTAAAACCGCCATCGTTGTCGCTAACGGTTCGCCTTCATTATTGCCATAAAAAGAAAACAATAATTCCCCTGCATCATTGATCAAAACCACTTTCGTTGTGGTTGATCCTGCATCGATGCCTAGATATGTAGCGCCTGTATGCTCAGACAACGCTTTTTCTGTGGCCACCGCTTGAGCATGGCGAGCACGAAAAGCAGTCAATTCCTCCTCGTCTTTAAACAATGGGGCTAATGTATCAGTTGGCGCGAGTTTGCCATCTTCTCCGTTGGCTAAGCGGGCCAATAGCACGGAAAGCTGTTGCTCTTCTTCTGCATACAGTGCGGCCCCCATCGCTACAAACAGTTCTGGGTTCTCGGGAAAAATGATATCTGCTTCTTGCAGGTTCAACGTATCGATAAATCGTTGACGCAATTCCGACATAAACGTCAGTGGACCGCCTAAGAAGGCTACCTTGCCTTTGATTTTACGACCAGCAGCTAAGCCAGCAATCGTTTGATTGACCACCGCTTGAAAAATACTCGCCGCAATGTCCGCTTTTGCCGCTCCTTCATTGATCAGCGGCTGCACATCGGTTTTGGCAAAGACCCCGCAGCGTGAGGCAATCGGATAAAGAGTTTGATAATCTTTGGCTAGTTCATTGACCCCATTGGCATCCGTTTTCAATAAAACCGCCATCTGATCAATAAACGCACCCGTGCCACCGGCACAACTGCCGTTCATTCGCTGCTCCAATGCCCCTTCAAAAAAGGTGATCTTCGCATCTTCGCCGCCTAATTCGATAGCCACATCAGTTTCGGGAATCATTGTCTCAACTGTTTTGGTACAAGCGATGACCTCTTGGACAAACGGGATCCGCAAAACTTCCGCCAGACCCATCCCACCCGATCCGGTAATCGCCAGCGCCAGCGGCTGATCTTCGATCACTTCTTGCGCTTCTCTAATGATTTTTTCCGCTGCCTTCTGGATATCTGCATAGTGCCGTTCATATCTTGAAAAACACGTTTGATTGCCTTCATCTAACAGAACCATCTTGACTGTTGTCGACCCGACATCGATACCCGCTTTATATTTTTTCATTTGTTGCCTCCATCTAAACAACACTTTGTTGATTATCTAACAAGCCGTTTGTTATAATACTTATGTTCATTGTAATTCTTTTGATTGATAATTCAACAAACAATTCTAAGGAAGGTGTGGGATAAACAACAATTACCCGTTTTTTGTTGTTTATTTTGAAAGGAAATTCACAATATGAAAAAATTGGATTTACGTGTCAAACGAACCAATAAGTACATTATTGAAGCTTTTATCCGCTTAGTGGAAGAAAAAGGCTTCGAGCAAGTGACTGTCCAAAATATCGCCGATGAAGCCATGATCAACCGTGCAACCTTTTATGCCCATTACAAAGACAAACAAGACTTGTATGAAAAGATATTTGACTTGGCTGTCGAATCATTTACCGCGATTCTTGATTTTGAAGATTTTGTTCAAGGCAATCGCATCAAAATCCGCAAAATCGAAGCGGCCATGACCGAACTTTTTTTACACATTCAAAACAATCGTTCCTTTTATTTGACGATCATGGATGCCTCTGCCATTGAGATCATCCGTAAAAAGTTGGGCCTGATTTTGACTGAACGTTACCAAGAGATCTTTTCAACGTTGAGAATCACCGAAGGAGACATTGAAGTGCCCTTAGACTTCATCATTGACTATATGACCTCGATATTTGTTGGTACCTTGCATTGGTGGCTAACGGCAGAAACAACGATGACACCCGACCATCTAGCAAAACTTGTCATCAAACTGGTGGCAAACGGCCACCTGACTGTCTTGGGGATTGAGATTGAGGAATAAAAAAAAGAAGCTGCGAATATGCAGTTTCTTTTTTATTCCTCAATTAGTGATTCTTTGAACGCCATTTGATCGTGTCTTTCGTCTTACGCTGTTTCGTTACTTTGATTCCTTTTGGAGCCACACGAATCGCATAATCTTCCTTTTTCACCACATCATAGACATGCTCTGCAACTTCCGTTACTTTTTCTTTTAGATTCAGTTTAAATTTCATGTGTTTTCATCTCCCGAATGCTTTACTAATAGCCTATCGCAAATAAAAAAATTCTTCAACTTATAGCCCTTCATAAAAAAGGATTTTTAGGGTTTTCGTTCCTCTTTATTGGACAAGCGATTTAGACGCAACCAATGCTTCGTAATGCTGAACTGTTTTTCTAGGTTTAAAGGATTTGTTCAACAGATTGTCTCCAGTTAGACGCACTTATTTTCTATTTTCAATAAAAAAGTGTCAGTAGAAAATCCAACGATTTCCCACCAACACAAAATAGTGTAGTTTCCAACTACCACGAAGTTCGATTAATAAATCAAATAGTCAGAAGCACCGGCTTGCTTGATCTCGATCACCAGCTTATGTGGCAGGCAAATGCTCGTCTGCCCATTGCGATAGATCCAGCTGGTTTTGACAGCAATTTGGTCAGGACTATTGTCTTCACGCACTCGGATCGCACCATCTTTGATCTCGACGATATTGTACTGACCTTCTGCTGGATAATATGTTTTTTCCATCGCATCGATTTCTTCTAAGTTAAAACGGTCAACTTCTTCCCCATTGATTCGCACGATCGCATAACGATCCCCAGTATCACTTTGGGCTTGCGCTTCAAATAGAAAAAGCGGTAAAAAAGAGCCAACAACTAATAGAACAAACAGCAGATAATCATAGGGTTTTAAAAGTTTTAAAAATGGCTGGATCGTCTTTTTCATCACATGTACGCCTTTCACTGTTCTTTTTCGGAAGGTAATCGCTCTTCAAAAAAAGCAGTTAGATCAATGATCTCTTCCTCTGTGAAGGTTTCTTGCTCCCATTGGTCAAGAATTTTTTCTTGCAAAGCCAAATCCATTTCCCAAAAATGCTCGATCTTCTTGAAATGCTTTGAGTCAAAGGAACGAAACACGGGGTAGATCATCAAAAATTCTTCAAAGGTAAGATCCCAGTCCTCAGTATAATCTTTAACGACCCCTTCTGACAAGGCTTTTTCCGTCGGATCGCCGTTTTCTTTGATCAAGCCGGCTTCGTAAAAATGGCGATAGATGGCCTCTTTGGTGATCTCAGGATGAAATTTTTTACTGTGATGGTAGGCTTCTTCAATCAATGACGGATAGATGATCTCCATTTTCCCCCTGCTTTCTGGACGGCGTCATAAGACGGCGTTAATTCTTTTCGATCGGGTGCTGCGCTTTATATTCTGCTAAAGATACATGGTGGCTGCGCTTGAAGGTTCCTGTTGTCCCATCAAACGAAATCGCTGGGGATTTGACACCATAGTGGGTCCGACGCTTATTCTTTTTTGCTTTTGATGTTTTTCTTGCAGGTACTGCCATGTCATTTCCAACTTTCTTTCACTTTTTCATTATGCACGCAGCTGCAATGCATTTTTTCGTTTGTTTCGTTTAAATTCATGAATGATTTTTAATGCGCGTTTCCTTGTTTTGATGTTCGGGCTCTTTAAACGTCGATACGCACTAGACAAGTCCGTTTTTTCCATGTTGACTCCTTTCTGTTACCAGCTTGCTTTTGTAACGCCGGGAATTTCTCCGAGGTGTGCATGCTTACGGAAATTGATCCGTGACATGCCGAATTTATTCATGTAGCCGCGAGGACGACCATCGATCATATCCCGTTTTTTCAAACGAGTTGGATTCGAATCCTTCGGTAGTTTGGCCAATGCTTGGGTATCTCCTTGCGCTTTTAGTTCTTGGCGTACTGCTCGGTATTGTTCGATGAGTTGTACTTGTTTATTGTATTTTGCAATTTTTGATTTTTTTGCCATTCAGTTATTTTCCTTCCTATTTCTTGATTTCACGAAAAATCGCTCTGCGCCGCAACTTTGGTGAATATTTTTTTAATTCTAAACGTTCCGGCGTATTGCGCTGGTTCTTATTGGTCAAATAAAGTCTTTCCCCTGTCTCCACACATGCCAAAATAATATTGTTTCTCATAATAACCAGCTCCTTTCTCTTGCGTCACACCAAAAAAGGTTAAAGTGTAACGATTACGTTTTGTATCATATCACACTAAAACACAGGAAGCAAGCAAAACTATTTCTTCTTTTTGTTATTTAACAAGTGAAGAAAACGTCATATGAATTTGTTTTCAATCGTCGCTGTTATTGGCGGCAAGGTAACAGGAACCTGTAGCTTTTGATCGCGCAAAAAAACCACCTGATCTTTAAGGAATCACTGGTCGGGCTTTTCAAGCAGCCCATGTCGTGATCCTTTATCAGGTGATTTCTTTCGGTTAATTTACTGATTTGTTCTCATGTGATGCAAGCCATTCACTGATCGCCTGCAAGCGTTCTATCCGCAAGTTCGGCAAGCCATTGCGTGATAAACCATGAGAGGATTGAGGAAACAGCATCAGCTTCGTATCGACGCCTTGACGCTGCAACGCCATGTAAAACTGCTGTCCTTGTTCTTGCGGACATCGCAAATCATTTTCCCCATGGAGGACTAGCGTAGGTGTCTTGACTTGGCTGGCATAGGCCAATGGCGACATCTTCCAAAGTCCTTCGATCGCATCAAGTTCCCGCAACAATTGGAATTTGACAAAGGCAGGTCCAATGTCGCTCGTCCCATAAAAGCTGATCCAATTTGAGATCGAGCGTTGCGTAACTGCTGCACAAAAACGATCGGTATGTCCAACGATCCAGTTGGTCATAAAGCCACCATAGCTGCCGCCAGCTACATGGATCGTGTTCGTATCAATTTCTGGATGGTTTGCCACCACGGCATCAACCCCCAACAATAGGTCTTGATAATCTTTATTGCCATAATCACCTAAAATCGATTTGACAAACGTCTGACCGTACCCTTGCCCGCCACGAGGGTTCAACAAGACGACCCCATAACCGTTAGCGGCATGGACTTGCATCTCATGGAAAAATGTTTCACCGTAGCAGACTTGCGGACCGCCATGGATGTACAAAATTGCTGGATGACTTTCTTGTGTTTCGGTCGGGGGTAAATACCAGCCTTGAATTTGCCAACCATCTGCTCCTTCGTACCAAAATGCTTCGGGTTTACTGATCGCTAACTGTGACATAACTGCTTGGTTGGGATCGTATAGATCGGTTACTTCGCCACTTGTTAAGTCAATCAAGCCTAAACGACTAGGGATCGTTGGCGTCGCATAAGCAACAGCAAGTTTGGCTTCTGAATAGATCGCCGCATCGAGGATATCCATTTTTTCATCAATGAGTTTGGTCCATTCTCCTTGGGTCGTGGCACGGTACAATTGTAGCTTGCCATGCTCCGTTACGGGTACAAGGAATGTGTCATCCGTCAACCAGGTGATCGCTACGCCGCTATTTTTTTGCTGAAAATCACTGATGATCGCATTGCCAAAGGCAACATCTAACTCCTTGGAAAGATTTTTGACTGCTTTCGTTTTTAAGTCGATCAAAAACAAATCATCCAAGGTCACAAATCCGTAAGAGAGATCATTGCCCAATAGTAATAGCTGATCATTGCGCGCAGCAGCAAAAGCATACGTTCCTTCTGGCAGGATGTTTTCTAAACTTTCTGTCTTTTTCGTCTGGCTATCAAGGAGACAAACCTTCGAGCCATAGTCCCATTCATCTTCTTCCTCTTTGTCAAAGGTGAGGAACAACGTCTTCTGATCATCCGCGATGCCAGAAAAAACAAAGGGAGAATCATGCTCAAAAATCAGTTCCGTTTCTTGTGTCACGATCGTTTTTTTGATGATTGAATGTTTTTTTTCTTTTAAAAAGCCGACGCCATCCGCCAAATAATTGACTTTCGTAGTAGCTTTTACTTCTGGAAATTCCTTTTGCTTGTCCGTCTTTTCTTTGTCAGCTTGATCCTCTGAGACTGTCTCTTCTTGTGCCAGCTTATAATAGACCGCCGTTGCGTCTTGCTTCCAAAAATAGTCCCCCAGACCCTTCTCAGTGACAAGTGCTTGGGGCTTGCCGCCGGACACTGGCATCGTCCATAACGTACTTTCACCTTTTTTTGGATCGGTCGTCACAAAACTGAGCCTTTGCTCATCTGGCGAGACCTTTAGGTTGTTGTGGGTTGTCGCTTCTGTGCCCCACTCACGCCGTTCGTTGGTCTTTGGGTCAATACTATAAATCGCTGAATCATACGTATTGGTCTCTTGGTTGACTGCCGTTTCCAAGTAAAAAACCTGATTTTGCCCCACTGCAGGCTGCGCAATCGTTTTCAGTTCAAACAGTGTCTCATTCGTTATTTTTTCCATTCATTTCCCTCCAAAGATACGTATTTTCGCAGTAACTATCTACTAGTATATCAAAAGAAACGAATTTTTCTGCTTTTTTTAATAGTGAAATCCTCGCAAATTCGCAACTTCTTCAAAACCAGCCGACATCCCTGTCTGCCTTAAGATCTCCTGCCCATTTTCTAAAAGGATCAAGGTGATTTCCGTACTGGCACTTTCGCGAATGATCCGATTCATTTGCCCAATAGAAGGTGCCCTCAAAGAATGCCCTTCTTTCGTCAAAACTTCGATCGTTAAGGACCATTGTTTTTGTTTGAGATGGATCACTAAACGGTCTTCCGTGCGTTTGACATCATGAATCTTTGCGCCATGATAAGTAGCAAAACGATATTCTTGGCTGCCGACTTGCAGAACACAAATCGTTCCCAAAAAAGCAAAACCCGCAAAGGGAATGTCGGCTGCGGAGAAAAAGAACCGAACATCTGGCGCATCAAAACTGTTGCACTGAACCCAGATATAAGCTGCTGGAAAGGAGGTACCCCAGTCTTTTTCCAAATAACCGATCCCGTTCGTAAAATCGATTGGTTCTTCGTTCCAGTACAGCGTACCTTCTAAGGTATGACTCATGCTCAAGACACCGTGGTAGCATTCCATAAATGACAGATACGAAAAAGGCCCCATGATACTCGGCGCATAACGTGTCCGCTGAATCGGTTTGTGGTCGTTGTATTTTACTGCTCCTTGTACTTGGAGATCGTTATTTTTTAAAGAAACTTGAATGCCTGCTTCACTAAAGATATTGTCACCAATCGTTACTTTTCGCTCCTCTTCTGAAACCTGAAAATCAGTTTCTGGAAAGGAGAAGTAATGCGCGCCCTCATGATTGATCACTTGAATGAACACTTCTTTGGTACCGTCTTCTTGAATCGAAAGACCAGGAATAAAAGCATAGACTTCTTCACCAATTTGGTGCTTATGGTACCAGCCTTCAAAAAAAGCGGTCTGCTTGTCGTGGCCGTGAAAGAACCGATCTGTTGTCAACATCTTGATTTCCCTCCGTTTCTTTTTTAAGTGTAGCATGAAGCAGAAAGATTCCTCAGGATAATGCTTTTCTATGTAAAAAAAGCCAGAAACAAGCAAGACACTTGTTTCTGGCTTTGCTTATTGCTTTTTCATCACTTGTTTGAAAAATATTCTAACAGACTAAAAAAATCGCCTAAGAAGAATTTTCTTCTAGGAGAATTTTTTATCAAATGAATCAACGCTTCACCCCGCGTTGGTAGGAATCATTGTACGCCTGAAAGGACTTATCGTGAAGTTTAGCCGCTGCGTCTGCCAACCAGTTGATATTTCTAATCAACGCGCGGCCTTGTAAAACCAAATCTACTTGATTGGTTTGCAAAAGATACTCGCAAAGATCAGGATTATCCAATAAACCGACTGCTGCTACGGGAATATCGACCACTTGCTTGATGGCTGCAGCAAAGGGCACTTGGTAGCCATCATAGATCGGAATATTAGGTTTTTTATCCACCACACCACCGGTTGAGCAATCAAGACAATCAACGCCATCTGCTTGCAGCCATTGGGCTACTTGCTGCCAATCTTCCAACGAATTTTGGCGTCCTGGTTCTTCATAGTCTGTCAGTGACAAGCGCATCCACAAGGATCCAGAAAAAACTGCCCGAACTGCTTGTACCGTTTCTTTTACAAAGCGATAGCGATTCTCTAAGGAACCACCATACTGGTCGGTGCGTTGATTGACGAAAGGCGAAAGAAATTGATCCATCAAGTAGCCATGAGCCCCATGAAGTTCGATCATCGCGACACCCGCATTAGCTGCTCGTTGGGCAGCCTGAACAAAACTGTCTTGCACCCGTTTGATCTCCGCCAGGGTCATTTCTGACGGTAACGGGTAGCGTTCGTTAAAGGCAACGGCACTTGGTGCCAAAGGATTGGTGGCATCAACTGCTTTTCGTCCTGCATGGCTTAGTTGGATGCCTACTTGCGCATCGAACCCATGCAGCAGTTCCACCAATTTCGTCAGCTCTGTTTGCTGCTCTTCATTCCATAGCCCTAGATCATTGTTTGTGATTCGTCCGTCTGGTTCAACGGCAGTCGCTTCAATAATGATCAAGCCGACTTTGCTTAATGCTCGCGCCCCATAGTGAACAAAATGAAAGGGCTCCGCAACACCGTCTTCTTTTTTTACTTCATACATACACATCGGCGACATAACGACACGGTTGGCCAATGCTAAATTCGCTAGCTTCACTGGTGACAATAATTTGGACATGCTGACACTCCCTCAACGATTTTTCGCTTTCTATTTTTCTCTATATTCAGTATAAACAGCCCCTTCAAAAACACAAGCAATGACCCTTTTTCCCATTTTTAAAACAAAAAAATAGACGCATTCTGCTTGCTCCCATGACATTGGAACAATCAGCTGCCTCTTCCCACTATTATTATACCGCATCCAGAGTCAAAAAAATAGACTAGTATTTTTGGTGGATGCCCGTATAATTGAGATACTTTGGAGAATGGATGTGAGTCTAAATGAACGACCTAAAGGCTGAAAAGAAACATCTCGCAGACACGTACCAGCAATTGCTGACACGAAAGACAATGCTGAACAGTTTATTGACTGAAGGCAGAAAAAAAGATCGCCTTGCGATGCAAAGCATCGGCGAAGAGATTCGCTTAAACTTTGATAATTTTGCTGACCGTTTAGATACTTTTGCTGCCATCGAAAGTAAGAATCGTGAGATCGACCAAATGAACGCCGCTCTTCAATCTGCTGAACGTGAATTAGCTGCCATCGACCGTCTACTGGATAGTCCCTACTTTGGTAAAATCTCCCTACAATTTGAAGATGAGGAAACGATAGAAGATTTTTACATTGGGATCAATGGTTTTGTTAATGAAAATAAGGAAGGGTTGATCTATGATTGGCGCTCCCCTATTGCCGAATTGTTCTATGCCAAACGCTTGGGCCCGGTCTCTTATCAAGTGAACAATCAGACGATTTCTGCCACTCTTGAACATCGCCGACAATTTATTATCGAAAAAGATCACTTGAAGCAAGCCTTTGATACCTCAGTGGCGATTCAAGATGAAGTGTTACTGGCAGCCCTTGAAGCCAATAATAGCCAAAAAATGCAAGATATCACTGCTTCGATCCAACACGAACAAAACGTCATCATCCGTGACTTAGCGCATAAAAACCTACTGGTCAACGGTGTTGCTGGAAGCGGAAAAACGTCTGCTGTCATGCAGCGGATCGCCTTTTTGCTGTACCATTTTCGTGAAGAGATGACCGCAGAGAATGTCTTGATCCTCTCCCCGAATTCTCGGTTTATTGATTATATCTCGCAAGTGCTGCCTTCCCTCGGGGAAAAAAATCCATTGACGCTGACCATGCGGCAGTTTTGCCAAACATTTCCTAGCGTTGACTTAGAATCGGAAGCGGCGTATTTTGACCGCATCCAGCAAGCCCCCTGTGAAGCAATCGACCTTTTGCGCAGTGCGGACTTCAGCCGCTTTCTTCAATCCTTGAGAAAACAGCTGCCTGAAGAACTTGTGCTTCATTTTAAACCAATCAAAAGAAAAAATGTCGTCCTTTTTTCTGAAGAAACGATCGAGACTTTCTTCCAAGAGACACCGAAACAGGCACCCTTGCGCGATCGCATCCAAGCTGTCAAAAAGAAATTGGCTTACGCTTGGGAGGATCGATTGCAAAAAAATGCCTTAGCAGCGAATGTTCACGACCAAGTTCGTTCTTTGACTGAAGACGAGCAACGATCCCTATTAGGGACAGTTTTAAAAGATGATTCAGAAAAAACGATTCAGAAAGCAGCCCTTCGCCTCCTGAAGAAAAAATATGCAAAAGTTACGAAACAAATCAACGACCTTACTTGGTTTGATACGAAACGATTGTTAGCAGACAGTGCCGACTATTTTACTCATGGACAGATCACTTTGACGCAAACAACAGCTAGTTTGGATTATACTGTTTGTCTATTGCTGATTCGTCATTTGCTTGCCGAAAAACAACCTGTCCCTGCGTTGCGCTATCTGTTTATTGATGAAGTCCAAGATTATACGCCAGCACAAATTCAGTTTCTATTATGTCTTTTTCCTATGACCGCTTTTACCCTCGTGGGGGATCAGCAACAGGCGATCTTTACAAGTGCCATCACCGTATCAGAAATCCAAACGTTGTTTCAACAACAGGCGAAATCCCTCGAAACGTATCAGCTGACTACGAGTTATCGGTCTAGCGGTGCAATCACGCGGTTATTTGCCCAAATGCTACCAAAAGAAACCAATTTAAACATCTCTGCCGTTCGACCAGAAGGAAAGTTGCCACAGTTTTATGCCAATCTGCCTGATGTTGCCTTAGTAGACATAGTAAAGGAACTTAAGCAACCAGTAACGATCATCACCAAAGATAGTCGATCTAGTGAGGAGCTCAAACAGTTCTTCGATAAACAAGCCGTGTCATTTCATGGAACGATTTTACCGATTCATCTTGCCAAAGGATTGGAATTTAAGCAGGTTCTTTTATATGATGTTTCAGCAGAAAATTATCATACCGATCAAGATCGACGGATTCTCTATACGGCGATTTCTCGGGCAATGGAAGAACTGGTGGTAACTTCAAAAGGAACCTTTTCGCCGTTTCTCACTCCTTGAATAGTAAAACGAGAAACCTCCTACTTTCTATAGAATCTTGATGAGATTTGAAAGAATCCTGTCTTGTCTCTCTAGGTAGTTCTCTCACCTAACTGATCAAGAAGTGAAAAAGCTATCGATCAAATAAAAAAGCATCAACGCGATTGCGTTGATGCTTTGCTTTTGATTTGATTAGCGATGGATGTAAGTATATCCAGATGCGCTCATTGTTGCAGTGTTTGGTCCACCAGGACTGTCAAAGCCCATTCCGCCTTGAGAGATCGTGATCGTATTGTTTGATGGGTTGTATGATTCAACATAGGCTACGTGTCCATAAGTTGGATCAGCAGTCCATTCACCACCAACTGATTGACCAGCGGCAAAGACTACAACGGCACCGGCTGCTGGTGTACCATTGACAGTGTACCCATCAGCTGCAGCTGACGCACCCCATTGTGCACCATTTCCCCAGTAAGTACCTACCCAAGGAGCACGGCTTTTCACGTACCAAGTACATTGACCCCAAGCATACATGTTACCTGAGCTTGAATGATCTTTTCCGCCGCCAGTAGAAGTACTTCCGGTAGAATTATTGTTTGATGAAGAGTTTGAACCTGAGTTATTTGAACTTGAATTGCTTGAACCAGTGTTTGAAGAGCCTGCGTTCGATGAACTTGAGCTATTAGAACTGCTGGTATTGCTGCTTGAGCTTGTGTTGCTTGAAGAACTACTTGTTGCTGTTTCAGTAGAAGCAGTTGTATTCTCTGTTGTGCTCTCCGTTGATTGAGCAGCAGCTTCTTGCGCTTCTTTCAAAGCAGCGGCTTGTCTTTCTTCTTCTGCTTTTTGAGCAGCAGCAGCTTCTTGTTGTTCTTTCAAGACACGGGCTTTTTCAGCTTCTGCTTCTTGTTTTTTCTTGTTCAATGCATCTTTGTCTTTTTCAGCAGTTGCTTGTTCAGCTGCTAAGTTTGCTTTCAAGACATTTAAATCAGCTTGTTTTGCTGCAATGGCATCTTTTTGTTGGCTAAGTTCTGCTTGGTTTGCAGCAACTTCTTGGATCTTGCTTTCGTTTTCTTTGACTTTGTCTTCAACATCTTGTTTGTCTTGTTTTTGTTGTTCAACTAAATCATTGTTCGCATTGACGATCGTTGTCATCGCTTGTACGCGACCGATAACATCCGTTAAAGAGTCTGCTTCTAAAACAGCATCAATGAAATTGGTGCTTTGACCGTTAACTTGTACATCACGGGCTTGCTTTTGGATTGCTTCTTCACGCTTGGCAATACGCAATTTCAATGTTGCGATTTTGTCTTGCAATTTCTCAGCTTCTTGACCTAACTCAACTTGTTTTGCTTCTAATGAAGCAACTTTTGCACTCACTGTTTCAATTTCTGCTTCTAGAGAATCGATCTGTGATTGGGCGTCAGCTTGCTGACCTTTAAGAGAATTGATTTTTTGGTCTTGCTGCTCGATTTGATCATCAATGGAATCTGCAAATGCTAATGCAGGTGCTGCAACTGCGGTTAATGTTAGTGAACACACCATTAATGCTGATAACAAACTATTCTTCACTCGTTTTTCCTCCGACTAGCTGGTTGATTTGACAGATGAACTGCCTTTATAAAAACTTAATTTTGTCTAAGAAAGTTTAATGTTCGATTTAACGACAAATGAATTCTACCATAATGATATGACACACAGATAAAGGAAATGTTACAAAAATGTTTCAATCTAACACTCCCTTTATCTCAGTTATAAATAACAGGACAATTAAAGACCGTTAAATCAATGTTTCTGAATAAGCCACCACGTTTTCTTTTCATTTTCAAAAAGTGACATCCTTCCCATTTTAGTTATTTTTATCCCATAAAAACACCTAATTAATAGCACTTATAGTTTTTTCGGAATTATCTTAAAAAGATAAACTATGAAAACAAGAAATCATTCAAAAAAAGACCATTTATGTGACAAGATCCCTATTCCTTTCTATAATAAATAAAACAAGCGAGGAGGGAATCGCGATTCGTACACACAAAAAATGGTTTTGGCCATTGGCACTTCTTACACTTTTAGTCACCTGTTTCCTGTTATTCTTTCAATTTCGTAAGGTGCATGAAGCCGATACTCCATTGCAACAGGCAAGCAACAGTGAGTTTTGGCTCTTAAGTGATATTCATTTTCTTTCCTCCACGCTTCATGATAATGGCGAAGCCTTTCAGACCTTCACACAAGGAGCTGCTGGCAAAGAGATGACGTATCAAGAACAATCAATCGAGGCCTTCACCGCTCAAGCCTTAAAAGAGAAACCCACGGGAATTATTTTGACTGGTGATATGACGCTCAATGGCGAGAAAGCAAGTGCTCAAGAGTTGGCAAGATTGCTTGCACCATTGCAAGAAGCTGACATTATGGTTTTCGCATTACCTGGCAACCACGAGATTTACAATGGTTGGGCGCGAGCATTTCAAGGTGAAAAGGAATACTATGCCGATCAAATCAGTCCTGAGGATTTTCAAACGATTTTTGCTGAAGGTTACGAAAAAGCCAACAGTATCGACAAGTCTTCCCTTAGCTACAGCATTCAGTTAAATGACAAGTATCGCCTCTTTTTGCTCGATTCATGTATCTACGATTCTGAGGTTAATTGGGATGATCCTACAACGAATGGTGAGTTGAAACCAGCTACTCTAACTTGGTTGGAGGAGCAATTAACCCTGACAAAAGAAGCAGAGCAAGTACCACTGGTCTTTTTACACCATAACTTGTTCAGTCATATTGAGATGTTACAAGACGGTTATGTTCTCGACAATGCCTCCGAAACTGTCACTTTGTTGGACCGTTTCAACGTGCCAGCCGTTTTCTCTGGTCATATCCACATTCAAGACATTAACGAAGGGAATGATTCGCTTTATGAAGCAGTCACTGGGTCTTATTCAACAGCAGAATTAGGCTACGGCGTCCTTTCTCTTTCTGAAAAGGAAATCGACTATGAAGCTCGTCAAATTGATCTCGATGCTTGGGCGGCTGAAACGAAGCAAACTGATGAACAGTTGCTGGACTATCAAAACTACCAGAAGAGTGTTTTTGAAAATGATACCGACCAACTGGTTCGCGACCAATTGTCCGCCGTGTCTGAACTGTCAGATACCCAGATCACACAACTTTGCACGTTTGTCACGAAGCTGAACACTGCCCTTTTTACTGGCAATGATACTTACTCAGCCGAGAAAATAGCTGCCATCAAAGATTCCGAGGAGTATCAGTGGTTAGCGACCTATTCTTACTTTTTGAAGCAATATGTCGATTCAATGCTGGACGATCAAACCGATGATCGCAAGCTGACGATCCCCCTCACAGCAGAATAAAGCCAAAAAGTGTCTTCTTCCTTTCTTTTAGGAAAAAGACACTTTTTCTTTTCTAATGAACGATAGCCCTCTCGTTTGGGTAAACGAGAAGGCTATCTGACGAGTCAATATTTATTCTTTGAAAGTGCAGCATACTATTACTACTATTATTTATTTCTCATTTAAACGATACAATCCCTAACCTCTATTGTATCCTTGTAACTCTGAAGTTACGCCAGGTTTGAATAAATTTCTTCAAAACAAGTAACGTGTGGTACAAAAATATTTGTCGCTTATCAATAACTATACCATGAGACAGAGTGCAAATGGAAGAAAACGTACTTATTCTTAAACATTACTTAAACAAAAAGCTTTGTTTTCATACAGTGTTGCCCTTTAAGAATTTTACGTGAAGCGATTAACCTTCCTGTCATGCATATCTGCTAACCATTCGTATAAAGGAATTCCTTTTATTCAATAGGTAAGTCGTGCTGTTTTAAAAAAGATAATTTATCCCAGTAGCCTCTTTGAAATAAAATTTTATCATTTACTATTTGAAAAAAACCGCAGCCTCTCAAACCTAAAGGGTCACGCCACTCTAAAATTGCCCATTGTCCATCTTCGAAAATATTCTCCACGATACAAACCATTTTTGCGTTAGAAAAATCTTGCTCAAACATCTGCTTTATCGCTTCTTTCCCAATAACTGGCTCATTGGCAACCTGATGATTGATTGCATTGTCATCATATAATTCTGAAATACTTTCTACATCTGCCTGATTAAACGCATCAACCCATTGGCAAAGTATTTCTTTTGGCTTCATATAAATCCCCCTCGAAATGTAATCATCTTTGTTCCAATCGCAATAAAAAAAGTAGCTAATTTGTATCAATATATTCTACTTTTACAATTCATTCAAGACAATATCGATGAAACGAATAAGAATGATCGATCTTTCACATCGATTACTCTTGTATAAGTACGGGGGACCATATATTGAATCGTGGCATTTTCCATTGTACCTGTTTCTTTATTCCATTCAAATGAGACATGCCATTTGAATCACGAGCGATCATTGCTTTTATTGATAGCGATGTTCCTAAACCTATTCAATCACTTTTTCATTTACTTTGAACGGCATTTATTTATTGAATACGGTATAGCGCCCTCTTTCTCTTTTCCTCTTTTGATACGCTTATCATCGAATGAGAAATCATGGGTAAGATTAACACAACGCTTAGGGCTAGTTGAATAGTGAAATCAAAGATGTACTATTTACCATGTCAGGTACTCAAAACCTGCAACTATTCTCTTGTAGCAGGTCATCAAAACCCGATCCATTTCAATATTTATATAAAATAAAACAAAAAAAAGCGAGAACCCAATGGATTCTCGCTTGTTAACGTCAATTAACCTTTAACGATGTTTGTTGCTTGTAAGCCACGTTGGCCTTCTTCAACGTCGAAAGTCACTGCTTGACCTTCTTCTAAAGTTTTGAAGCCGTCGCCTTGGATAGCTGAGAAGTGAGCAAATACATCATTGCCGTCTTCACCTGTAATAAATCCAAAACCTTTATCTGCATTAAACCATTTTACTGTACCGTTATTCATAAACGTATACCTCCATATTACACATCGACTGTGTTTATTTGTTTGTAATAGAAAATGATGTGTAATTGAAGTGTGTATCAATAGAAAAGATAAACAAGTATTAACATATCAGAACTTTACCTATTCATCATAGCACGGTTAAAATAAAATAGCAAATAAAGTTGGGCTTTTTTCTTGATAAAAAGCGAAATTGTTAAGAAACCTTATGATTAAGCCTAGCAATTGCTTTATCTGGAAGAATCAAAAATCAAAGAGTTGCGCCGTTTGAAGCAATTACTTTTTTGTACCAATCAAATGACGCTTTCTTGATGCGTTTCTTTGTGCCATTGCCTTCATCGTCTTGGTCGACATAGATAAAACCATAGCGTTTCGACATTTGTGAGGTCGAAGCACTGATGATATCGATGCAGCCCCATGCCGTATAGCCAAAGACCTCGACGCCATCATGCAATGCTTCATTGATTTGTTCAATATGCTGACGCAGATAGTCGATTCGATAAAAATCATCGATCGTGCCATCTTCGTTTACGACATCCTCTGCTCCCAAACCGTTTTCGGCAATAAACAAAGGTTTTTGGTAGCGGTCATAGAGTTGATTCAATGCGGTTCGCAACCCTTTGGGATCGATCTGCCAGCCCCATTTACTGCTTGGCAAATAGGGGTTTTTGATCCCACCAGTAATCAAATTCCCGACAGCACTTTCCAATCGTTCTGGATGCGCGCTGACTGCACTGGACATATAGTAACTAAAGGAAACAAAATCCACAGGGTTTTCCCGGATGACTTCTAAGTCTCCTGGTTCGATCACCAATTCCACTCCTTTTTCTTCAAACATGCGGTTGGCATATGCTGGATAATAGCCTCTTGCCTGCACATCACTGAAAAAGAGTGAGGTTCGTTGACTTTCGACTGTTTTTTGAACATCGTCTGGATCACAGCTGTACGGCGTTAATAATTGATAGCTGATCATACAGCCGACCTTGGCATCCGGAATCAATCGATGGCAATAGTCAGTCACGATTGCGCTGGCGACAAATTGATGGTGCGCCCCTTGGTACTTGTCTTGTTCAATATTAGGATGACCTTCTTCAATGATCCCGACACTAACATATGGATGGTGTTTGACACAATTGATTTCATTAAAAGTCACCCAGTATTTGACTTTCTTTTGGTATCGCTCAATCACCGTCTTGGCAAAACGAACGTAAAAGTCGATCACTTGCCGATTCGGCCATCCTCCATACTCAGTCACTAAATACAATGGCATTTCATAATGGGATAGTGATACTACTGGTTCGATCCCATACTTCAAACACTCATCAAAGACTGCGTCGTAAAATGCCAATCCAGCTTCGTTTGGGTCTACCTCATCCCCCTTTGGAAAGATCCGTGTCCAGGCAATTGACATCCGATAGGCTTTGAAGCCCATCTCAGCAAATAAACGAATATCTTCTTTAAAGTGATGATAAAAATCGATGCCCTGTCTTTTCGGATAGTATTTCGTGCTGTTTGGATCCTGTGCTTCTGCAACTTGCTGATGAGTCATCATATGCCATTGGTCAGTCCATCGTTCTTTCGGCATTGAGGAATCGAATAGATAGACATCAGAAACCGACAAGCCTTTTCCATCGATTCCAGAACCTCCTTCAACTTGGTTGGCAGCTGTTGCTCCCCCCCAGAGGAAATCTTTTGGAAAATAACTTTTCATTTTACTTGCCGCCTTTCAAAAATGATTCGTACGCCAACGCTTCCCCATTCGTGGCGATCACTTGCTGATAATACGCAAAACTAGCTTTTTTCTTGCGGGAAAGATCTCCGCTACCATCATTTTGCTTATCGACATAGATAAAGCCGTATCGTTTTTCCATCTCTCCTGTCCCCGCAGAAACGATATCGATCGGTCCCCACCATGTATAGCCTAGAATCGTTGCGCCATCTTTGATCGATTCCGCCATTGCTTCTATATGGTCTTTCAAATAGGCCATCCGTTCTTCATCGACGATCGATCCATCTTCATTGACAACATCCTTTAAACCAATTCCGTTTTCAACGATAAATAATGGTTTTTGATAACGATCAGTCAATTCGCTGCAAACATAGCGTAATGCCAACGGATCGATCGGCCATCCCCAAGCAGTTTCTTTTAGGTAAGGATTCTTTTTCCCCAATAATCCGCCAGTATTGCCTAAAATTTTCATGCCCGTTTCATGCAATGAGCTGCGGTAAAAACTAAAGCCTAAATAATCGCAGGTTCCCGCTTTAATGATCGCTAGATCTTCTTCTGTAATGTCCAGCAACAGATGATTATCCATAACGATGCGGTCGAAGTATTCAGGATACGCTCCTCGCAATTGCACATCACTATAGAACAAGGAACGACGGCGCAGTTGATACGATTCAAAAACATCTTGCGGGTTGCACGTTGCAGGATAAATCGGACTCAGTGACAGCATACAGCCAATCTGATTGTTTTCATCTACTGCCTTCCCATTCAGAACTGCTTTGGCACTTGCAACAAACATATTATGACTCGCTTGATAAAGTGCCTGTAATTTTTCTTCTTCAGTCTCGAAAGAAAACACATCGATACCTGCTGCGAGTAACGGGATCGTATGGGTATGGTTGATTTCATTGAAAGTCATCCAATATTTTACTTTCCCTTTGTAGCGTGTGAAAACCACTTTTGTATACCGATCAAAAAAATCGATCAGTGCACGATTTTGCCAACCACCATATTTCGTTACCAAATGCAGTGGTGTCTCAAAGTGAGCTAACGTAACAACTGGTTGGATTCCTTTTTCATTCAAGGCATCAAATAAATCATCATAAAATTGTAAACCTGCTTCATTGGGTTCCGTTTCATCCCCATTCGGAAAAATGCGACTCCAAGCAATTGAGGTACGCAGACACTTCAAGCCCATTTCCGCAAACAGTTCAATGTCTTCTGGGTACCGATGATAAAAGTCGATGGCTTCATGGCTCGGATAAAAGTTGTCCTCCTCAAGCTGCAGTGAAACTTGCTCAATACGTTTTTCACCAACTGGTAAAATATCTGCTACACTTAATCCTTTTCCTCCTTCCAAATAAGCTCCTTCGGCTTGATTTGCGGCGATTGCGCCGCCCCATAGGAAATTTTTTGGAAATACACTCATGAAATCGCTCCTTTTAATAAATCATTTGCTACCAATGCGGTAACGTCTTTTTTCGCTTGATCCACAACTGTCAATGCATCTTCTTTAATCACACTGGTAAAAACCAACATGGTTGTCGGATCATATCCTTTTTCAATAATTTTTGCTAAATCAAAGGTGCCAATTTTTTGCCCCTTCACGACTTGATCCCCTTGTTTCACCGAAATCTCAAACACGCCTTTTGCTAAATCAACCGTGTCTAAGCCGATATGAACCAACACTTCCGTCCCAGCAGCTGATTGGATCCCAAAAGCATGTCCAGTTGGAAACACTGTCACAACCGTACCAGTAAGTGGCGCATAAATATCGCCGGCTGATGGATAAACGGCTAATCCATCCCCCATTGCTCGAGAAGAAAATACTTCATCTTTGACATCATCAAGCGTGATCGCTTCACCAGCAACTGGTGTCATCACTTGCAGCCCTGCACCTTCTTCTAAAACAGGTTCTAGCGTCTCTTCAAATCCTAATACATAGGTCAAAATAGCAGTACCGAAGAACGCAAAGACAATGCCGATCAAATAGTACACAAAGGTGTCCCCAAAGAAAGCTGGCAATGTCGTCAATGCTGGGAAAACATAGACGATGGCCTTGGTTTGCATCATGCCCATAAACGCACCAGCAAGGGCACCAACGATGGTTTGAGCAATCAACGGCTTTTTAAATTTTACCGAAAGTCCATAGACGATTGGCTCTGTAATTCCTCCAAGTAATGCTGGAAGCAAAGAAGATAGCGCCAGGCCTTTGGTTTCTTTTCTGCGAGAGCGTAAAAACACACCTAAAGCAACCCCAGCACTCGCAAATGTTGCTGCTGCAATCATCGGGCGCAGCGTATCATAGCCATATACCGCTAGGTTATTGACCATAATCGGTACAACTCCCCAATGGATCCCGATCATTACTAAGAATGTCCAACCGCCACCGATCAACAAGCCAGCCAACAGCCCGCTCTTGTCGCTGATAAAGTTCATGGCATTGCCTAAACCGTCCCCAAGCATTACACCGACCGGTCCAATGATCAAAACGGTCAAAGGCACCATGATCAAAAGAGCTACTAGTGATAGAGCAAAAATCTCGATACTCTTAGGAATGATCCGTTTGAGTAGTCGTTCCAAGTGCGAGTAGATATAGATCGAAACGATCGCTGGAATCACGGTACCCGAATACCCCATCAACACAGCTGGGATGCCAAAGAAATCGACCGTCACACCGTTTTCCGTCACCATTGCTGTAAAATTCGGCTCCAGCAACGCCCCAACGATTGCTAAAGCAATAAACATATTGACTTTGAAAATCCTCGCTGCACTGATCGCTAAAAATAAAGGCAAGAAATAAAAGACACTATTGCCAGCAGCAGCTAATATTTTATAGGTGCTTCCTTCTGCGTCCATCAAATGATAGGTCGTAAAAACAACTAGTAAAGCTTTCAACATCCCTGCCCCTGCAAGCGCAACAATGATTGGATTAAAGATCGCAGACAATACATTGAAGAATCGGATAAATACATTGCCTTGTTTTTCTGTTGATTCTTCGGCATCTCCATCACTTTCCAAAGCGTTTTGGATCGAATACTTGCTCATGATCGTTTGAAAAACATCTGCCACATGATTCCCGATCACGACTTGAAACTGGCCATTTCCTTCAATGACAGACAATACCCCATCAAGCTGCTGAATCTTATCCTTATTTTTTCGTGCCAACTCGACATCTTTCAACTTAAAACGCAATCTAGTGATGCAATGATACAGGCTAACGATATTTTGTTCCCCACCGACCTGTGCTATAATTTCACTAGCAAGTTTTGAATAATCTTTTGCCAAATGACTCACTCCCGTGTTTGATTTATAAAGCGCTTTATGGCGTTACTATAGCAGATTTTTTTCTCTCACCTGCGAAAGTTCGCAATTTGGAAACTGCTTACAAGAAAGGAAAGAAAATGGGCCTCTTAATCATTCGTTTATTGAATCTTTTAAATAATGCACCCACTGATTCCACCAACTACTATATCGGTTTGACCATGATCAACCATTATGATCAGATTCAAACTCTAAGTATTGGTGAATTCGCCGCTCTTTGCCATGTGTCAAAGTCAACCGTTTCAAAATTCGCCCGTACCTTAGGCTTTGATGACTATGGTGATTTAAAAGACAACGCAGCTTTCATCGAGAACCGCTTCAACAATCCGCTAAATTATCGCTCGAATATTTTGTCTGCTTTGGAGCAAGAAGGCGTAGACTCCTATTTTGACGCAGTGATACAAGACATCGATTATCTGCGGCATCATCTTGATCTGCCAGCCATCGAACGGGTCGCACAAGCAATTGTTTCACATAAAAATGTCTTTGCTTTTGGAATTTTATTCTCAGAATCGGCTGCTATTGATTTCCAGATCAAACTAGCTTACAACGGCAAGTTCATTCGGACCTTCCAAGACGATCTCGTACAGGAAGAAATCATCAAATCTGCCGATGAAGAATCGCTTTTTATTATTTTTACCAATTCCGGTGACTACTTGACCAAGCAACAAATTCGAAATGGAACGCCACGGAAAGATTTCTTCGATCGAACCAAAGCCAAAGTCATCGTGATCACCGCCAACCCACAGATCTCGGAACTTCCTTTTGTCCAAGAAGCAATCATCTTCCCTCATCAAACCCATTTCCAAACTCATGCCTTTATGTATCAGTTCATCATGGATTTGATCGTATCGAAGTTCAAGCAGTTGACGGATCGAAAGCGCATGTAATAATGACCCTCCATTATAGAAGAAGTGCATTTCTTCCATAATGGAGGGTTCTTTGTGAATGAGATGTCTCATTCATTCGTAAGCCTCACTCATTTATTCTTAGTTTCTTTGAAGATTTTTTAATCCTAGGCTGCTATTTATTAAATTTCTCCTCATTTATGTTTTTTGTTTCACAAACTTCACTTCGGTATGGTATAATCATTTTGTTTTTAAGAAAACTATGGGAATACAAAGGAGAAGGAAACATGAAAAAAACTAAAATCACTTTAATCGCTGCATCATTGCTTATGGGAGGCACTCTTTTAGCTGCATGTAGTTCAGATAACGACACAGCTGCAAGCTCATCATCATCAACAGCAGCTTCAACTGCTGCATCAACTGAATCATCAGATGACGTTGTTTCAACTGCTTCTATCAGTGATCAAACTTCAGTCATTGAAAAAGCATTGAGCGCAGATGGTAACTGGATCGTTGCTGTAACTGGTGACATGACATTTGATAACGATGTAACCGTTGATGGCGAATTCCATGACAAAGGTGACGACTCTGCTGATATCTACCGTAAATTTGCATTGTACTCACAAGATGAAGACCGCAACGTAACAGCTGAATACACAGTAACTGTTCCTAAATTGATCGTTAACTCAGAAAACTTCAACATCGTTCACGGTGTAATCAAAGGTGACGTTGAAGTGAATGCTAACGGCTTTGTATTGAACGGTGCAAAAGTTGAAGGTAACGTAACATTCACTTCAAAAGAATTCCAAGATTCAGCAACACTTGACGAAGATGGCGCTTCTGTAACAGGCGACGTAACAGTTAGCGAATAATCTTTCACTGGATTTCTGTGAAATAGATGAATAAAAAACGAGGTTGGCAAGTTGATCATTGATCCCTTGCCAACTTTTTTTGTTTTTTTATAAACAATTGCATCCGCTCTCATTACTAACATTGTGTAAGTAAGAACAAAGCACAAGAAAAAAACTGGCTTGCTTACGCAAAACCAGCTTCTTCTTTAGGCGCTTATTCTTCAATAACTGCCCACTTGTAATCGTATTGCGCACCGGCACCGTGAGAAACGACCCCTTTTACTTTTGGTGCACGTAAATGAGCTTCAACGTTTTGGTACACAGGGATGACCCCTTGTTGATCCATAATGATTTTCTCTGCATCCAACAAATCCTGCCAGCGGGCATCTGGATTGCCAGCGTTTGTCGTGGCAGACGATTTCACTGCTGCATCGTACTCCTCACTTGTCCAACGACCGCGGTTGTATGAATTATCGGTTACAAATAGATCTGTAAAACTGCTGGCATCCGCATAGTCAGCACCCCAACCACCCATAACGACATCAAAATCACCTGAGTTTGAACGATCAAGACGAACAGAGAAAGGTACGGGACTTAGGCTAACTTTCACCCCATCAAGCGTATCTTGAATCGCACTTTGAATATATTCAATGGCTTTTTTGGTTGAGTCTGTGTCAGAGGCCAAAATTTCAAAACTTAAAGAATCGATTCCCAAAGCCTCTTTGGCTTTTTCCCAATGTTCTTTGGCTTTTTCTTGATCGTATTCAATGACACTTTCCGCTTCATCGACAAAATCAGTATTATCAGTTGGGTTAAAGGTCATTCCTTTTGGTATCAATCCTGTGGAAGCCAATGAGCCATCACCTAAAATCGATGTCACTAATGCATCACGATCGATGGCATAAGAGATTGCTTTACGCAGATCCTCATTGCGGAATGGCGAATCTTCTTCTCGCTGATTCAACTCGATATAGGAAGTACGGGCTAATGGTTCTGACACAAATGCTTCATCATTGGCCATTTGCTGCGCCAATTCTCCTGTTAAGATGACGTCGTCCGCTTGCCCATCCTGGAATAGATTCAAGGAGGTCGATGATTCTTTTACGACACTGACATTGATCGTATCAAGTTTCACTGTATCTTTATCCCAATATTGGTCGTTCTTTTCATATGACCATTCTGTATCGGTTCCTGGACCATCAAAGCCAGCTAACACAAACGGTCCATTGTAAACGGCATTGTCGCTTGTTGAAGCATATTGATCGCCGTTGTCTTCTACGACTGCTTGGCTTTGTGGGAAGAAGGATGGAAATGCCAATAAGTATTGGAAGTATGGCGTAGGTGTCGTCAGCGTTATTTCTAATTCATAGTCACTGACTGCTTTGATCCCCAATTCTGAGGCATCTTTTTCACCTGCAGTTATCGCTTCGGCATTGGTTACGGGCGCAAATAAGTACGCATATTCAGAACCTGTTTCCGCACTTACGGTGCGTTGCCAGCCAAAGACATAATCCGCTGCTGTTACTGGTTCTCCATTTGACCATTTGGCATCTTCCCGTAATTTCAATTTATAGGTCAGACCATCTTCACTGACTTCCGCTAATTCGGCGGCACCTGCTGGTTCGGGCTTACTCTCAGCATCTAAGCGGTACAACCCTTCATACACATTATTTAAAGCACTAAAACTGATCGTATCGGTGGCTAAGGATAGATCGGCACTAGGCATTTCTTGTTGAACCACAACATTAAAAATTTGTTCGGCAGCTGCTGTCCCACTACCACTTGAACTTTCACCTGTACTTGATGTCCCTCCTGTTGAGCAACCTGCTAATACGATTCCACAAACAGCGACGACACCATATCCCCATTTTTTCTTCATCTTACCTACCCCTTATGAAAATCCAAAATTTTCAGAATTATTACAAAAATCTGAATGTAAATAAGATTTTAATAAATATTAATTATAAAAGCAAGCTATTTTTCTCATTTTATTATTATTTATTTTTTATGTTAACACTGCATGTTATTATTTATGACACAAAAACAAAAAACACAAAGCGAAAGAGATCTCGCATTGTGTTTTTTTATCTTTGGATAGAAAAGTGGATTACTCCATTTTGTAGCTTTGACGCGTCACTTTACCCTCTCGTACCGCAGCGATAATAGTTGGCACCGCCCCAATCGCCGTAAAGAGATAGACCAGACCTAAGTTCCCGTAATATTGACTCGCTTCCAAATACCCTTCACGAATCAAATCAGGTAAAATACGGAAAGCATAGAAGACATCAACGTCCGTGTAATAATTCGCTACACTGATCGACCAGTCAATACGATTCCCGACATAGACCATGATGATCATGACGATAATACTACTAATAATACCTTTTGTGCTGAGTTTTCCACCTAGTAATTCATACCCTTTGATGGCACAGATCGCCATCGCGATCCCAGACAATGCAGCAACATACCCCAGTTGTCCTAATAAAATAATTGCGCCAGCACCAATCAGTGAGCCAAGAAACGCACCCACGGTTCCAGCTAACCAATTTTCTTTTTTCTGCCCTTTTTCCCGTTCTTGCGCAAGGACTGCTTCTTGTTGTTTCTTAAAGCAAGCTTCACAGGCAATGACGGGAGCGCCGCCAATCGCATACAGCGAAACCGGCTCAGTGACCGCGCCGCAGAAGGTACAAGCATTTTGGAAACCTTTGGTCTTCAAAAAATTCGTCAACTGGTCCAACGCAGTACGGATCTTGTCCACAGTTTTCCCTGCCGTCATCGCTCCGCGTAATGTATAGGCAACTTGATATCCTTGGATCACACAATCGGTGATCTCTTTTGACTCACTTAAAACTTCTTTGACTTCTTCTTGGTTGGGAAGTTCCCCATCTTTGCTAAGTGAAAAATGGGCCACTAGCGAATAACTATTGTTATTCTCTTGAACTAAAAAAAGTTTATAACTATGATACGTTCCATAAATCACCCCGGTGGAAGTATCAACTGAGAGCCCCAACGGCTCGGCAAATTTGGTCAATGTCTTCTCGATCTTCTTATTCATTTTTCTCCTTCTTTCCAACAAACACTTACCTTTTTAGGTATAGCTAAAAGTTTAAGGAGAGTAGAAATGAAAGTCAATCAATTTGTTCAAAAAACCTAGTTTTTTTATTTATTCTGTAACAAATCTCCGCAATGCATCAGCAACCCCGTGGTCTGCATTGCTAGCCGTCACAAAATCAGCTTTTGTTTTGACCAATTCGGGCGCATTCTCCATCGCAACACCAATACCAGCTGAAGCAATCATTGGCAGGTCGTTAAAATTATCGCCGATCGCTAAGGTTTGCGCCAGCGGCACTTGAAAATAGGCCGCTAATTCATTTAGCGCCTTATCTTTTCCCACAGCTTGATGAGTGACTTCCAAATAATTCTCTTTGGATAAGTAAAAGGCGCTTTCTAAAAATCCAGCGTTCTGGCAGGCAGCATGAAGCGCTTGGATTTCTGCCGTTGTGCCGATCAAAAGAAACTTATGAACCTCAAAAGCTTCTTGTGCCAACAGTTGTTCTAATGAAGTTTCCACAGGAGTCTCTTTGGTGATCGCCGCTTCTGCCTGTGCCCAATGGTCCACTCTTTCGCAATACCACTGATCACCAGAGTAGACATTGATGGAAACATCAGGAAAATCAGCTTCGATGCGCGCGACCAAAGTTTTTGCCTCTGCTTTTTTGACCTCATGACTGAAAATCGGTACCAGTGTGCCCTGTTGATCGTATCGTCCAATCAGGGCACCGTTGTAACAAGCCAGGGGCCAGTCTTCTATCCCTAACTCTTGAGCTATCGGTAGCATTCCTTTCGGGGAGCGAGCGGAAGCCAAAACAAAAGGAACCGCTTGCTGCTTCAATCGTTTGATTTCTTCAATCAAATCCAGATCGATTTGATGCTTATGATCCAAGATCGTCCCATCAATATCACTTAAAATAAACCCTATCTGCTTTTTTTCCAAATAAACCATCCTTTCCCATTCCCCATCCTTTTTACGAAAGCGAATTGAGCCATCGCTTTCGACCAGAATAAGCGCCGGTTCCATAAAACGAAAACAGCGTTCTTGTCCTTCTTTGCTTCCAGTTTACCATACTAGCCAATGATAAAAGAGTGCGTCGCTGCACTATTAGGAAGTATAGATATAAAACTCGATTTCCTTCTTGATCGGCTTTTTGATCCAGCGTTTCACAGCAGCTGCCCGCTTCAAGCCCATATGCTCATAAAAACCGTAATTACAAGTGGTATCGGTATAAAGGAAAAACGGAGCCGTTTTTTCCTGCTGGACCATCGCTAAGAAGGAAGTAAAGAGTTGCTTGCCTACACCCAATCCTTGTATTTTGGGACTAACGGCAAACAAACCAACTTCGGTCTGAAAAGGAGTTTGTAAGTCTTTCAACATCGCTTGATTTAACTCAGCCACCTCTTTGGCATAATGCAGCAGCGTGTTTCTCCCTTCTTTCGTAAGCAGTAAGCAGCCAGCATGCCACATCGTTTTCCCCCAATAGTGCATTGGATGAAGCTTCTTCCCTCTTTTACTGTCTGCTAATAAGATACCGACAGCTTCACCATTTAAAAGAGCCACACGTGAATAGGTCGCACGGGCAAGTTCATAACACAAAAAGACATGAGCAAAGTGCTTGGCGGTCATCTTGTCAAATTGCTTGTCGTAGTTCCAGCTATCAATAATTACTTGCACAAGCGCAGACAGATCTTCTCGTTTAAATGGTCGATATGTTACTTGTTTATTCATTCTATCTTCCTCCCAGTAGTTGACTATCCTTAGTATAAAGTTTACAGTAACTGTAAAGTCAAGGAGGAACGCCATGAAAACCAAATTAAAAGTATCGGAAATGGCACGCTTAGTGCGGATCAATCCTCGGACACTCCACTATTATGACGAGATTGGGCTATTTCAACCAAACAGCAAAGACGAGAACGGGTATCGGTATTATTCCCTTGATCAACTATTGGATCTCGGATTGATCCTATCACTGAAAGAATTATCGATGCCCTTGAAAGAGATCCAAACAGCGTTGCAGGGGGATGCCGAGACCATGAGAAACTTATTGGAAGCCAAGCGGCAAACCATCGATGAAAAAATTCAGCAGTTGAGCAACATCAAAAAAATCATCGAACGAAAAGCGGCGGATTTGCGCCTAGCTGCAGAAAAAACTTCCCCCTTCACCTTGAAGGAACAGCCAGAGGAATATTTCTCCCTTAGTCCTAGATTAAACGGTAGCTCCATCCCAGAGATGATCACCCAAGCCTACGACCTTTTGATGGCACAGCCTTATCTTTTCTCAAATAACGAATATGGTTTTATGATTCGGACGAACAAAGACGATACGCAAGACATCGACTACGTTTACGTGCGGCAAGAAGAACCACAACGTGCTTCCTTCGTGAAACCGGCAGGATACTATTTAACCGCCATTTATCAGGGAGATGACGAAGGATTGAAGCAGTTCTATCAAAAACTCAAGCAGCTGATTGCGACGCACCAATGGCAAATCGATGACTACTTCTATGAACGATCGATCCACGAAACGACCCTTAGCAACGAGCAAGCTTATTTGACAGAGATCCAAGTACGGATTTTATCTGAGGAATAAGGATTCGTTCAAACAACACTAAAAAGTAAATGAAAAAACGCAACGACCACGAGCAGTTTCTTTCGCCTCGTTGTCGTTGCGCTTTATTTAAATCAAATGGTTTTCTTTCAACAGATCGCCAATGTAGGTATGTTCGGTTTTCTTAACGAAGCCTTCCAAGAGTTTCCGTTCGATAAACGGCAGCTCCATTTCCGTGATTTTTTTCTTATCGGTCAGATAATAGACAGCTTTGGCCAAAGTACGTAGATCATAAGCGGAAGCAAACACTTCTGGTACCCCGCGTTCCACATCTAATAGCTGATAAACAGCCTCCATGGCGGTCCGAACGGAATATTCTGTTGTAAATACAGTGTCTCGTTCAGTCTCTGCGAAATTACCGATAAAAGCTAAGTTTTTGGAGCCATTTGGAATAACCAATGGCCGATCTCCTGGTTCACGCAGCATGAAGTAAGAAGTGATAAACGGCATGTAGACTGGAACTGCCACACTTGATTCTTTTGAAATGCGTTGGATTTCTGCTTCCGGCACACCTAAGTGGTACAGCAGTTCTTGCACGATTTCTTGTCCAGAACATTGTTCAATTGGTTTTTTGATGTAGTTTCCTGGCGTATTTGACAACAAGCCATACACCCATGTGATCGTTTGTTGGTCTTTTTGTTCTTTAAAGTGCGGTTGACGATGGGTCGCAAAGCTCATCATCCAATTGGAATCTTTGATGGTGATGATCCCGCCAGTGACGATTCTGCCTGTTCGTAACTTGCGATGGGTCAACTTTTCTAAATAAGGTTCCACATCAAAATTCTGCCAAGTGACGGTTGCCGAAACAAACCAGCTTTCTTCAGGTAAGTTTTCATAAAAGACTTCTGGATGACCAAACTCAGGCGATTGCGCCGCCAAGTTTTTCCATAAACGCCAGCTGCCACCAGGTGCTTTTGAGATAGGCGCTGGGGTATAATGGTCCCCTTGCGTGGAACTTTCAGTGATCGATCCGTTGGTAACAAAGACCAAGTCATCTTCTGACAAAGGAATTTCTTCGATTGCTCCCGCTTTTTCAAGCACAAGTTTTTGAGCAACTTTTTCCTCGCCCACGATCCGAACATCGATATTGCTGACGGTGCATTCATATTGGAAGTCAACTCCTTGTTCTTCCAAATAAGCAAGTAGTGGTTTGACCAATGACTCATATTGGTTGTAACGGGTAAATTTTAACGCAGTAAAATCAGGCAAGCCATCGATATGGTGCACAAAACGCAACACATAGCGGCGCATTTCAATCGCCGAATGCCATTTTTCAAAGGCGAACATCGTACACCAGTATAGCCAAAAATTGGATTCAAAGAATTCTTCGCCAAAAACATCTTCGATTTTTTTCCCGATCAATTGATCTTCTGAAGTCATAAATAATTGGGTTAATTCTTTTTGTGCTGTAGCAGACAAGGTAAATTCTCCATCATCTGCTGCTCGTTGGCCGCGATTGTGGATGATCCGACAGTTAGACGAATTTGGATCATCGTGGTCCAACCAGTAAAACTCATCTAGCACCGAAGCATCTTCCACCTCCAAAGACGGAATCGAGCGAAATAGATCCCACAGACACTCAAAATGATTTTCCATTTCTCGACCGCCGCGGGTCACAAATCCATCATGGGGAATGAATTTTCCGTCTAATGAACCGCCTGATAAAGAAAGTTCTTCAAGGACGTGGATTTTCTCACCCGCCATATGGCCGTCACGGATCAAGAAGACTACCGCAGCAAGTCCTGCTAATCCCCCACCAACAATATAGGCTTCTTTCTTTTCGACATCTTTCGGTTTTCTGCTTCTTGCAAAAGCTTCGTAATTTCCGTTCGTATATCTCATGTAGATCCCTCCTAATATTGGTACGTTTTTATGGTATCAGTAACTATTTTTTTTGACAAAAATTTGTACCAGTAAAAACAAGTGATTTTGACAAATCGGCCTTTTTGTCAAAAAAAACAGGGCAAAGACCCACCTTTTAGAGGATCTGCGCCCAGCACAAAAAGCGTCCCTAAGAAAACTGATTGCAGCTTTCTTAGGGACGTTTCTAACAAAGGACAAACCCTTTGCCTTTTCAATAAAATAATTATTTCACGCGTAGAGCGAAGCTAGCAGTCGAAAAGCCTGATTGTGCTTCGGTGACTGTATAACCTGTGCTTGGCGCATGGATATAGCTTGTATTACTTGTAGCGATCGCTACGTGGTAGGTATTCCCTTTTTGACCCCAGAACAGCAAGTCGCCAGCTTGTGCTTGCGAGACAGGAATGATCGTCCCTGCGCTTTCTTGTGGGACTGTCCAATCACCGATGTTTTTGCCCGTCACTTTTAAGAAGACGTAGCGTGTAAACCCAGAACAGTCGAAGACATCTGGTCCTTTGCCTCCCCATTGATAAGGAGTGCCGATATGTTTTCTAGCTTCTGCAACGATCGCTGCTCCATCCACGCTCATTGGAACATTGGTATTGCCTGCGCTGTTATTGTTGCCAGGAGTCGTTGCACTGACTTCTTTGACATATGCTGCAGATACCCAGCCACCCGTTGATAACTTATACCAAGTGGTATTGCCATTGACTGACGTGCCTTGTTTTTGAGCAACTGCTTTGAAGGTCGCATTGCTGCCCAAACTGCTGACTACACTTGCAGAAGTTGATGCATTTGAGCGGACATTCATACCAGTGGTTGTTTGGAACGTCTTATTGATGGCTTGCTCACTCGCATTGCTTGAGCCGTTTGATGAGCCAGTATTGTTTGAACCTGTGTTTGAATTATTGTTATTACTTGTATTTCCAGAACTAGACGTGACATCACGCACATATGCCGCTGTGATCCAGCCACCGGTCGATACTTTGTACCAAACATTGGTGCCGCCAACGGATGTGCCATTTTTCTGGGCAACGACCTTCACCGTCGTGCTGTTGCTTAGGCTGCCAACGACACTGCCGCTTGTTGACGCACTCGAACGAACATTTAATACCGCTGTTGTTTTCACGTTCTTGCTGATAGCCGTTTCTGCAGAAACACTTGTATTGCCGCCAGAAGAACTATTGCCTGTGGAACTACTGGACACATCTTTGACATAGGCTGCCGTGATCCAACCGCCTGTGGACAATTTGTACCAAGTGGTCGTGCCATTCACCGATGTCCCACTCTTTTGTGCAACGACCTGTACTGTCGCATTACTGCTCAAACCGCGTACGACACTAGAACTTGTCGTTGCATTTGAACGGACGTTCAATGCAGTAGTCGTTTTCACTGATTTCGAGATTGCTTTTTCCGATGAAGAAGACGACGAATTGGACGAGCCTGTATTGGCAGAAGAAGAGCCTGAGGTGCTTTTCACATAAGCCCCTGAGATCCAGCCACCTGTTGATAGCTTATACCATGTTGTATTGCCATTCACTGAGGTACCGTTCTTTTGAGCCACCGCAGTGATTGTTGTATTTGCTCCTACACCACTTACGATAGAGGCACTTGTTGAAGCATTTGAACGAACATTCAGTGAAGCTGTTGTTTTAAATTGTCGATTGATCGCCGTTTCAGCTGACGATCTGGCAAGAGTAGCAGTTGTGTTGGTTGATGACGAAGCGTTCGTCGTTTCGGTCGCATGAGCAAGAGACGTAAAGACACCTGATGTTGATGCTAACGCTGCTGTGATACCCAATCCTTTTTGTACGAAAAGGGACCGTTTTTGTTTCACTAAACGCTTCCGTTTGATTTTCCGAGATTCCAATAAAACACCCCCTGTACCCCATTTTAACAAAAATTAATATTTTTTGATATTGTTTTCGTTTTGTATTTTTTTAATTTACGTTTAATAAAACGTGTCATTTATTTTCCTGCGTTATTCTTTTTGATCACTTTCTCTTTGGTGTTGCTCAATGGCACTCTATTTACAAAGATTTCTATAAACTACAGAAAAACGCTATTTCATTCAACGTTATTTTAATTCGCGAATAAAAACAGGAATTTTTTTGCAAACAAACCCACTTTTTGAAAAACAGGTCTGTTATTTGAATAGCATTTCTTTTCTTATCCCATTCTTCGAAAATTGCTATCAATACAAACCATTAATCACTTTTTTTACACGAGGAACTCTGCTAAAAAGTTTTTTCAAAAAGAACAACTCTTTTCTTTGTGTTAACGTTACGATCACGATCTTCTAGCTAATCGCTTCCAATCGGATACGAATTTTAGATAGAAAAGTCACTCATCTCTGTCGAAAGAAATAGTTTCACAATGTATTTTATTCAAAAGATTATAATACCAAGGAGAAAACCAAGCGTTTGCAAAAGTTTGTGAAATTATGCTATACTTAAAAAAAAAGGAAGAGGTGACCGAGTATGAAAACAAAGACGAAAGAAAAAGTTTATGCTGAACGCCAACATAACTATAAAACGAAAAAAGAAGAGATTTTCAAAAAAGCCCTAGATTCCGTACAGACCACAGACAAGAAAAAAGAAGAACAGAAAAAGAAAGCGTAGACTCCTGCGTTTTCTTTTTCTGTTGATTTATTAAAAAGACGAGACGTCGCCGATTTTGGCGAATCTCGTCTTTATTGTAATCGAGAAAAAGCAGGCTATGATACTTTCTATCTCAACCATTGTCAAGTCACCTTGAAAATCACCGAATGACTACCATCAATGCAATAAAGGGAAATACTTCCTCAAAGAAGCGACAGTTTCTTATTCCAACGGGAATCAAGCACAATATTTAGTAGGCGAAAACACGTTCCTACAATATATTGTGGATAAACCTGTTGAAACTGTGCATAACTAAAAAGCCTGCGATTTTTTCGCAGACTTTTTTATTTATTGACAAGCTATTATTAATCTAGAGATAAATAATAGCTCACATTATCTGGTAGCGGCTTGAAACCATTCTTTTTGTAAAAATCAGCTGCGGGCATACTTTCTTCAGTATCTAACAGGATCGTTGGGATCTCTTTCTTGAGTAGATCCTCTTTGATCCTTTCTAAAAAAGTGGAACCTAAGCCTTTTCCTTGGTGCGTGCCAGTAATTAAAAAGGTATCGATCACATACTCTTTTCCTTGATACCAGGGCTTGATAAAGCCTAATGAAAGACCAATCAATTCATTCGATGCTCGGTCTGTTAGTCGATAACCAATAAAAGTATTCATTGCCATCATTGATGATACATAGTCGGTGATTTGCGGCACTGTCAATTGGTCATTCCATGGTTCTGCTGAAAATACAGCAATATAGTGGTCCACGACTTCTGCTAAATCTGCCGTTGTTAATTCACGCATGCTTACGTTCTTTTCCATCCTCTCTCCTGCTTCCATTTCTATTTCGATAAGAGCCTATACTTGAAGAATCCACTAGTTTTTGTGCATGTATCAATCATCGATTCGTTTTGCATAGCCATTGCCATAACTAGTATAACGACGCTTTTGGTTGACGGCCATTTTTTTATGAATCTCAGTTTCAAGATCAATGGAAAGGATTTCTGCTAACCCAAGAAGATAAATCGCCACATCCGCCAATTCTTCTCCTACCTCTTGTTGCTTCCGATACGCGTCAAAGGCTTCCCCTACTTCACCATATAAAGCCAAAAACTCTTTTTCAATATTTGTGACATTGAATTGGTGATCAATCTTGTTTTGATAAATCGCTTTTTGCATTTCTGATAGTTTCATAGTCGCTCCTTTTGGGATAGTATACCATTTAATTAAAATTCAAAATAGAAACTTAGTAAAAAAATCACCTCAAAAAATAGTGACCCCCAAAACGTTAGAATTTTGTTCTAATTTTTGTAGGTCACTATAATATCAGATTCCTCTTTTTTATTCTGCCCGCTCCAATTCAGCAGATTTGATTGCAACCCGTTGAGCGATTTTTAAAAATGGAAAATAGATTGCTACACAGACGACGATGATGATCACCTGAACCAAAACAACTTTGAAATCCCCTTTTGATGCCAATAATGCACTAAGAATTGGCGGTGTCGTCCAAGGAACCATGACTGAAAGTGGCTCAATGAATCCTACTGCGGTAGCAAAGTAGCCAATCAACGTTGCAACAATCGGACTTGCAACGAAGGGAATGATCATTGGTAAATTGAAGACGATCGGTAAACCAAAGATGATTGGCTCGTTGATATTAAAAATACCCGGAGCTAGGGATAGATTGACGACATCCCGAAAAGGTTGGTAATTGCGGACGAATAAGAGCACTGCAATGATCAAACTGATCGTAAATCCAGTCCCGCCTAGTTGAGCGAAAACCGTCACGAATGCTGAATTTAAGATATTGGGCGGCACAGCGCCTTCTTGCACGGCTTGCATGTTTTCATTCATATTGACTAACAGCAATGGATCTAACAAGGTGCCATTGATGACGGTTTGGTGAATGCCTAAAGTAAACAGAAAGTTGCCCGTTGAATAGATGATCAAGAACCCAAGAATCGATGTGTTCAATAAACGCAGTGGTTCTTGGATCACTGTTGAAATGATTTGAATCAGATCGGTATCAAAGGCTGCTAGCACGGTCGCAACTACGGCAAAGAAGGAAATCACTAAAATAGCAGGGATCAACGTACTGAAGGATTTGCTGACGGCAGGAGGAACTTGATCCCCTAAATTGATTTTTAGGTGCTTGTTTTCTGACAGTCGAATAAATAATTCCGTGGCAACTAACCCACAAATGATGCCTGAAAACATCCCTTTGGTCCCGACATCGTCAAATAGCATCACACCACTGATGGTCAATTCTGCTTGAGCACCTTCTGGCATCACGGCATGAGCCATCGCCAACATGACCACTAAGCAAGTCGTTGCCACAAAGGTTGCATTGATGGCGCTCGGATTATTTTTGTTGCGGCAAAGAAAATAAGCGATCATCGGGGCGATCAGCAGACCGGCGATATTCAATGTTCCATTGGTGATGGAATTGCCAAACACTTGCATTCGCGCCAAGGCAGCCCCTTCTAAAAACCATGGAAAGAAGACATTATTAAACAACACAGCGATCCCTGCGATAATAAAGGCAGGCATTAAGGTCGCAAACGCATCACGAAGACTTTTGAGATGAACCTGATTGCCGAGACGGACCGAAAACTCTGTAAATTTATCTAAAAACGTGCGCTTTTCTGCTGCCATTTTTGTTCCTCCTATTCTGTATATGGGTTTGTATAGATCGTACTACCATTCGTTTTGATCACTTCTTTGAACCATTCATACGATTTTTTCGGTACACGTTTCATATCTCGCAACTCATGGTTGCCACGATTGACATACACGAGTCCGTATCGTTTCTCCATATCACCTTGCGAGCTCAAAATGTCGATCAGCCCCCAACCAAGATACCCAAGACAGACCACTCCATCTTCCACCATCGCTTCAAACATCGCTCGAATATGCTCTTGATGATAGGCAATACGGTAATCATCTTGAATCGGTTCGTTGCCATCCCAATGCTCTCTGACACCAATCCCGTTTTCAATCGGAAACACTGGCAACCGGTACCGCTGATAGACTTTATTTAAGACATCACGGAAGCCGAGCGGATCAATTTGCCAATTCCATTCCGTCGTTTTAATATACGGATTGTCTTGTTTTCCAAAAGTCATGTACCGATTCGGCGGCGTTCCTTCAGGAATTTTTTCAGCATTCAAGGTAGAAGAAGCATAATAGCTAAAGGCAATGTAATCATTTTTCTGGGCTGCGATCGCTTCTAATTCCCCAGGTAAAATATTCATATTGAGTTGATGATTTTTCACGTATCGGTCTTGTGCTGCCGAATACTTGCCGTGCGCATAGCAATCTAATAAAGTAAAATTCGCAAATTCATCAAACTCTCTTGCTGCTTTAATGTCTTGTGGACGACAAGTCGCTGGATACGCTTCAGAATACGCCAGCATACCGCCAATCTTCGCATTTGTTGTTTCATGAAGATAGTTACAGATCTCTGCATGGCAAACCATGACATTGTGGAAAATTTGATACAATTCTTCTGTTGTTTCTTTCCCTTCTAAATAGCCGCTGATCTTAAAACCATGGTCTTGGTGGAATAGATTTTGTTCGTTAAAGGTTAACCAATAATGGACTTTATCCGCAAAACGATCCACCATTTCTTTTCCAAAGCGAATGAATGCGTCCTTCACTTCTTTGCTGATGAACCCGTTATAGGTTTTCGCCAGATGCAGGGGCATATCAAAATGATACAAACAAATCATAGGCTCGATTCCTCGAGCTAACAGATCATCAATAAAACGATCGTAATAGGCGATCCCTTCTTCATTAAAAGCACCATCTCCATCGTGAACGACCCTTGACCAAGAAATTTGGAAACGATACATGTTCATCCCCAAATCTTGCATATAATCAAAGTCTTCTGTATACGCATGATAGTTATCATTTGCTACATGCCAATCGCTAGCCTGTTCCGAAGCTTCCCGTATATCATAAACGGATAAGCTTTTACCACCTTCATTCCAACCACCTTCTGTTTGCATACTGCTGACACTGTTCCCCCAATAAAATGTTGTCATATTGATTCCTCCATTATTTGTATTCGCTTACAAAACCTATTATAATTAGGTGAAATCGGCATGTAAATTTTTCGAAAACACATGTAAAGCTTTTTCTGTACATGTGAATTGCAGTTGATTCTTTGGTGATAGAGCTTGTTTTTATCCCCTTCAAACAAAACTCAAGTCCATGAATTTTTTTACATAAGGAGTGATGACTATGACAAAGTACAAAGAGATCGTTGATCAGTTGCGGACGAACATTTATGAAGGTGTTTTTCCAGCTTTATCAAAATTACCGGAACAAACTGCGTTAGCCAAACGATTTCAAACCTCGCGAATGACGATCCAAAAAGCGCTAAATCAACTGAAGCAAGAAGGCCTGATTTCCACCAAAAGAGGTCATGGCACCTATGTCAATTCAGCAACTTACCAAGGACAGATCAATGAGTATATCGGTCTAGTCAACCGATATGGCGGGCGGCATAAAGTGCAAAGTAAAATCATTAGTTTCAATGTACGTTTTCCAGAAGCCAACGAAATGGATTACTTGTCTTTGCGAGAAAACGAACCTGTTTATGATATTGTACGACTGCGCTATGTTGATAACGAACCCTTTGAATTGGAGTACACGATCATGCCCATCAAAACCATTCCCGATATTGATATGGCGATCCTTGAACACTCGATCTATCGATATATCACTGATTCCTTACATCTCAAAATAGGTCCCGCCATACGTAAAATCCGCGCCGACAAAGCGGATTCCTATGATATCAAATATTTAGAAGTCGATCCCAATGATCCGATCTTAGAATTAGAACAAGTTGCTCGTCTCTCCGACGGACGACCTTTCGAATTTTCGCAAACTCGTTATCCATACCAAAATCGTGAGATATACTATCTTTCTGAACCTTAAAGGCAAAAAAACAAGTCTGAAGAAAACTCAGACTTGTTTTTTATTATCCAGGAAGGTGCATTCGTTAAGATTCTTCGGTTTTTTTCGCCGTTCGCTCGGGACTGACCCAAACGCCGCTGCCGTAGCCGAGGATGGTTTTGACGGCTGGTATAAAGGTAGTAACAATCGTTATGGCATTGATCATCCAGTAAAACAGCATGTAAAAAGGGGCAAAGCGAAAATACTTCAGCTTGCTGCGGTTATCATCCGCCAAGAGGCTGGTAAATAGCTGCATGACCCCCGCAATCATCTCAAAACAAACGAAGAGAAAGGCCATCGTAAACATATGGTAGATCCGCTCGTAATTCCCAGTTGCCCCATAATAAATCAGATAAAAAACAAACAAAGCCGAAGACAACCAGAAAAAGAATGACCAGATAATACTTAAGGACTGATCCACAAACATGGCGGTTCGACCGATATTTTCAAAAGGGTGTAAGAACACTTTTTTAAAATTGGTCAACCACACTTCCGTCCCGCCTTTCGCCCAGCGTTTCCGTTGCCGATAGAGCATCTTGAGTGTTTCTGGTACCTCCATGAAAAACATCACTCGTGACGCAAATAAGGACAACCAACCACGGAATTGATGATCCCAGGCAATACTGATATCTTCTGTGGCACGATTTTGTCGAAAAAGACCAACATCCATCAATGCGGCTCTACGATAAATCGTGTTGGCACCGCTATAGGCATAGATGACGCCGAAAACAGCTTGCTGGGTCCGTTTAATAATTCCTACGATACTTGAAAACTCAACAGTTTGTGATTTTCCGACGATGGTTGTGCGATTTTGAACGTCCATATTCGCCGTAATAGCAGAGATATTGATGGAATCTTGACGGATAAAATAATTGACATATTTCCACAATGCATCAGGTTCAGGGACCGTATCTGCGTCGTTACTCAAGATCAATTCCCCTTTGGCAAACCCTACCCCAATATTAAAGGCATGGGCTTTCCCTTGGTTTTTTTCGATGCGCAAAACCCTTAGATTCGGGTACTGTTCCATCAATCGATCTAGTATCACAGGAGTTTGATCCGTTGAGCCATCATCCGTCACCAACACCTCATAGTTGCTGTAGTTTATGTTATTCATTAAGTAATGAATCGTGTCTTCAATAACGATTTCTTCATTGTGAGCCGGTACCATAATGGTGATCATCGGTTCGATTTCTTCGGGAATCGGTATCCACTCCAACTGACGGTAGCGGAATAAAAACCGATTGCAGATCACCCCGATGAACCAAGCAAAACCTCCTAATATCGGATACGTGAACAGAATCATTAAAACAACCGTTAAAAATGTATCCAGCCACGGTAACCCAGTATCAAATTTGACAACCATCAGCCCACCCCATTTCTACGGTAAAGATCCTGGATCTCAGTTTCTCCGATATTTTGTTCAGGAGCAACGGCATAGTATTTGGCAGCGTGACTCTCTTCTTTCGTTCCGAAGCGTTCTTCGTAAAATCCTTCTAATACTTCTTTGCGTTTTTCTAAGGCAACTTCGTCATGCATCGATTGCTTTTGCAACAATCGTTTGAAGCGGCGGTTGTTCCTCAAGGTCAATAAAGTAAACGTCAGAACCAAGACCAAAAACGAAATTCCTAAGAACAACGCCAAAAAATCAAAAGTCACTGCTTCTTCCAGATATGTCCGAAAGGCGATCCGTTCCGCCAGATTCGGTAAAGTCAGCGGGATGGCCAGCCAGACAAAAGGAACCAAGACCATCAGCCAAGCAAGAATCGTCAAAATCGTTTGGCGGGTCTTTAAAGCGGAACGACCTTTTTGAAAATACGCATCGGTGACCAACCGTTCTTTGACTTCTTCCCGTGTCACTCGTTGTTTCATTTTACTCACTCCTTTAAAATAACTATTTATTTACTGTGAAGAAAAAGAAGCAACAAAAGCAAGTCGTCTTTTGATGGACCTGCTTCGTTCTTCTTTTTGATTTACTTGGATTTCTTGCCAACTTTCAACGCATTGAACAACGTATGGAATTGGCCTTTAAAGGACATCACTTGCTCAAACACATCTTCTCCATCATTCAGCATCTTGACGGTCACCCAGCCTAATGCTTCGGTGATACCACTAGCCACACTGGCGTTGATTGCAGCTCCAGCAACGGTGCCGACTGCTGGGACAAATTTCAAGATATTGCCAACGGCACTGCGACCAAAACTCACAACAACTAGCTCTTTCGAAATACTTTTCGCTAACCCTTCACGCCATGTTCGCCCAAAAATACGATACAAACGTGCCATCATCGTCATTTGAACTGGCACAAGTAACACTGCATCTGAAAAGGGAATCGGTGAACAACCGATGATCGCCGCTGTCAAAGAAGCCGCATGGATCGTGCGGTGGGCTTTTTTCCGCGTTTCATCATCTACGCCAACTAAAAACTCCTCAAACACCTGATCAAATTGATCCTTGCTTTTCGCTAACACTTTTTCCGCCTGGGCTTTTGATCCGTCATAGCCTTTCATCACAAGGGCAGCCGATTTTTTCGGCATTCGCTTCATGACATCCGCAAAAAAAGAAGTAAACTCCGCTTCTTCTTGCAGCTCCTCTCCCGTTTGACTTTGCTCGACTTGAACGGATTGCTCCGTTAATAATTCATTTTCGTTTTGTTTCTTTTTGCGTTTTATCCATGGTTTTTTCAAAGAAATGTCCCCTTCTTTCGACTCGTTGTTCATTAAAAAAATCAAAGTGAGCCATGATTTTGTTCCTCTTTCTATTTTAGCTCAGGTTTTTCAAGATAGCGAAAATGTAGCTTGAGAGAGCTTACACTTGCTGGAAAATGCAAATTTGCATCTTCAGATTATTTATTTATATTATCGTTTTTTTATGCTATGATACACAAAAGGAGTGGATCGAATGAAAAAGAAATTGAATTGGAAAGTCCTTTTTTATTTAGGCTTATTGACTTACTTTCTTTTAAGCGGTATCTTCGCATTCTTTGGGGTCGAAATACCGTTTCTTTATAAACGTTGATCTTCACGTTATCTCAGAACAATATCATTCAAACCTTTGCTCTATGCTACGACAATCCATCATTCTAACATCCATATAATCTAATCTAATCAGAAAAGGTGATTTTCTTGTCCATTTTATTTGATCTATTGCAGCTACTTGCCGTTATCTGTATCGCGTATTTATTGTTCACAAAAAACCATTTCCTCAAACAATTAACTGCTGTTCAGAAAATGGTCTTTCTCGTCTTATGTGTTTCTGTGCTCCTACCGGCTCTTTATGATTTTAGTACTGGCTTTGCGCAGGGATTTTGGGAACGGTTGTAATTGCCGTTCCTTAGAAAACACGCTGCCTTTACAAGACAAATAGATAGCTCATACCTACCAATCCTTTCTCCTTTGATTCAAGCAATGAACCAATTCTTTGGTGCTTAGAATACTAAGAAGAAAGTTTTTTTTCTTTTTCTGTGTTGAAGTATTTTTTGATCGCACAAAAAAAGAACCCCTCAAAAGAGGAGTTCTCAAGGCTTGCTTACATCATGCCGCCCATACCCATTGATGGGTCCATTGCAGGAGCTGCTGGCGCTGCTGGTTCTGGTTTGTCGGCAACGACTGCTTCAGTTGTTAACAATAATGCGGCAACAGAAGCTGCGTTTTGTAAGGCAGAACGCGTCACTTTTGTTGGGTCAACGATCCCAGCTTCTAGCATGTTTACCCATTCGCCAGTTGCTGCATTGAAACCAACGCCTAAGTCAGCGTTTTTCAATTTGTCGATGATGACTGAACCTTCGTAGCCTGCATTTTCAGCAATTTGACGAACTGGTTCTTCTAAGGCACGTAACACGATTTTGACACCTGTAGCTGCATCGCCATCTGTTTCGATTTCTGCAACTTTGTTGATGACATTGACTAAGGCAGTTCCCCCACCTGAGACCATGCCTTCTTCCACAGCGGCACGTGTTGCATTCAATGCATCTTCAATACGTAATTTCAATTCTTTCAATTCAGTTTCAGTTGGTGCCCCAACTTTGATCACTGCAACCCCACCAGCAAGTTTTGCTAAGCGTTCTTGTAGTTTTTCACGGTCAAAGTCAGAAGTTGTATCAGCGATTTGGTTTTTGATCAATTGAACGCGTGCGTCAATTGCTTCTTTTTCACCAGCACCTTCAACGATCGTTGTGTTGTCTTTATCCACAACCACTTTGCTTGCTTGACCTAAGTTATCGATGGTTGCATCTTTCAACTCAAGGCCTAAGTCTTCAGTGATCACTGTACCACCAGTTAAGATCGCAATGTCTTCTAGCATTGCTTTACGACGGTCACCAAATCCTGGTGCTTTCACTGCGACAACATTGAATGTTCCACGGATTTTGTTCAATACAAGTGTTGGTAATGCTTCGCCATCAACGTCATCAGCGATGATCAATAATGGTTTTGATTGTTGTAAGATTTGTTCTAACAATGGCAAGATATCTTGGATGTTAGAGATTTTTTTGTCAGTGATCAAGATGTATGGATTTTCTAATGCTGCTTCCATTTTATCGTTGTCAGTTACCATGTATTGTGATAAGTAACCACGATCAAATTGCATTCCTTCCACGACATCTAATTCTGTTTCGATCCCTTTTGATTCTTCAATAGTAATAACACCGTCATTGCCGACTTTTTCCATTGCATCAGCAATGTATTGACCAACTTTTTCACTACCAGAAGAAACAGCACCAACTTGTGCGATCGCTTCTTTTGAATCAACGATTGATGAAATGTTGTGTAGCTCTTCTACAGCCACTTTTGTTGCCATTTCGATCCCGCGGCGAATACCTAATGGGTTCGCACCAGCGGTAACATTTTTCAATCCTTCACGAACGATTGCTTGTGTCAATAACGTAGCAGTCGTTGTTCCGTCACCAGCGATATCGTTTGTTTTTGAAGCCACTTCAGAAACAAGTTTTGCGCCCATGTTTTCAAAATGATCTTCTAATTCGATTTCTTTAGCGATCGTTACACCGTCATTTGTAATCAATGGTGAACCGTAAGATTTTTCTAAAACCACGTTACGACCTTTAGGGCCTAAGGTTACTTTTACTGTATCTGCTAATTTATCTACCCCACGAAGCATTGCTGCACGTGCGTCTTCTGCAAATTTGATTTCTTTTGCCATGATTTCATCACCTCAAGTATTTTTATTTTTCTTATTCTACTACTGCAATGATATCTTTTGCAGCAACGATCAAATATTCTGTTCCTTCATATTTCACTTCTGTGCCAGCGTATTTTTCAAACATAACTTGTTCGCCAACGTTGACAGCAACAGGAGCTTTTTCACCGTTTTCGAGCGTGCGTCCTTCGCCGACTGCAATAACGGTACCCGTTTGTGGTTTTTCTTTTGCTGCTGATGCAAGCACGATTCCGCCTACAGTTTTTTCTTCTTCTTTTGCGACTTCGATAATCACACGATCACCTAATGGTCTTAACACGATAAATCCCTCCAATGAATGTTATAGAATTTAGTATTAGCACTCTCTTATGTCGAGTGCTAACTTACATTTTCAATATTACTCATTTTCCCTCATTTTTGCAAGCCTTTTGCTAAATTTTTTTTGCATTTCTATTAGATGAAAAAAAAATGGTAGGATTTTTTGTTTATAGAAGCATCCTAGTCTATAATGAAGCAAAGGAGTGTGAGGAAACAACTATGTCTTTATCAAAATATTCTTTGTCCATGATTCTTACTTACGGCATCGTCTTTTTTCTACCGATCGCCTTCATCCCTAGCGGACATCAAGTGGCCGCAACAACGATTGGTTATTTAGTTGGTGCTACGATCATGTTTTTCTTGTATTTCAAACAAACGGAACCGTTATCGTTTGAACACAAACGATCAAAAATTTCATCGATTCTTATTTATGGACTGACAGGCATTGTCGCAGCAATTTTGTTGCAAAATCTAGCCATTTTTATCGAATCCTTTTTCGGTGAGGTCAGTGCTTCGCAAAATACCGAAAACATCATTGCCATCGTGGTGCAAAACCCACTCTTCGCTCTCGCAGCAATGGTCGGTGGACCGATTATGGAAGAGTTTGTCTTCCGCAGAGCCTTGGTTGGTATCATTGGAAAATACAGCAATGTTTGGGTTGGTGTAGTGGTCAGCGCCGTAGCCTTTGCCTTTGCCCACAATGACAATCATCTATTAGTCTATATTTTTTTAGGACTGTTCTTTTCTGGGCTTTATGCTTTGACCGGCAGTATTTGGACTTCCATGATCACCCATGTGGGAATGAACACTTTAGTTATTATTATTCAGTTATTGCTTCATTACGGCTATATCCAAATGCCCTAAAGAAAAAAACGCTACGCAGAAATTTTGCGTAGCGTTTTTTTCTTTAGACCTTCGTGCCATTGGACGCAATCACTTGCTGATACCATGCAAATGAATCTTTCTTCTTACGAGCAAGGGTTCCATTTCCTTCATTGTCTTTGTCCACATAGATCACACCATAGCGTTTCTTCATTTCCCCTGTCCCCGCAGAAACCAAGTCAATGATGCCCCACGGTGTATAACCTAATAAGTCGACGCCATCATAAGCTACTGCTTCTTTCATCATTTCGATATGGGCTTTCAGGTAGTCAATACGGTAGTCATCGTGGATCTGTCCATCCTCTTCCACCGTATCCACCGCACCAAAGCCATTTTCTACAATGAAAAGTGGCAATTCGTAGCGTTCGTTAAACCAGTTCATGGCATAGCGCAGGCCTACGGGATCAATCTGCCAGCCCCATTCAGAAGCATCGAGATAAGGATTGTCCACCAGATCTTGGCTCTCATCATAGTCATAGGTTGGATCATTCTCCTTGCCTTTGATCGCAAAAGACATATAGTAGCTAAAACCAATGTAGTCAACACAACCTTTCGCCAAAGCTGCTTCATCTTCAGGGGTGATATCTAAATCAAATTGTTTTCTTTCAAAATAGCTGCGCATATAACTCGGATAGTGCCCACGGGCATGAACATCTGAAAACCAATAGCGCCGTTGCATGGCCACCGTGGCTGCCATCATGTCTTTGGGATCGCAAGAATACGGATAGATTGGACACATCGCGATCATCGATCCGATTTGAAACGCAGGATTGATCGCATGCCCTAGCGCCACTGCTTTCGCACTGGCAACGAGTTCGTAATGGGCTGCTTGGTACATGATTTTTTCTCGGTCTTCTCCTTCGGTAAAGAACAGACCGGAATTAGTAAACGGCGCAAAATCTTCTTTGTAGTTTGCTTGATTATTGATTTCATTGAAGGTCATCCAATACTTCACTTTCTTTTGATAGCGCGTAAAACAAACTTCTGCAAAGCGGACAAACAAATCGATCAACTTACGGTTACGCCAACCTCCGTATTCGGTAACTAAATGATAGGGCATTTCAAAGTGAGAAAGGGTAATGACCGGCTCAATGCCATAACGTAAACACTCATCGAATAATCGATCATAAAAGGCCAGGCCTTCCTCATTCGGCTCGCGTTCATCACCTTTTGGAAAAATACGGGTCCAGGCAATCGATGTTCGGAAGCACTTCAACCCTAATTCGGCAAAAAGCTTGATGTCTTCAGGATACCGATGATAAAAATCGATCGCTTCATGATTGGGATAACTTTCGCCCGGTTGGATACCTTCCGTGATTCGGCGAGGAATTCCGTTGCCTCCTACAGTCATGACATCAGCGACACTCACGCCTTTTCCACCCGCACGATAGCCGCCTTCCAATTGGTGAGCAGCGACTGCGCCACCCCATAAAAAATCGTTTCTAAGTTTATTCATTTCTGTTCAACCTGCTTCCTTGGTATTAAACGATCTCTGTTTCTTGTTTATAGTTCAAACTATCGACCTTACGAATGAAAGGATAGTAAATAAAGAAGCCGATTGCTAAAACAACAAATTGTAAAATAGCGGTCCGGATGCCCCCTACTAGAAATCCTGAAATGATCGGCGGGGTCGTCCAGGGAACTTGCACAGCAGTAAATAGCGGTACGATACCGGTATAAAGTGCAAAATACGTGATCACGCCTGAAACCATCGGTGTCAAAATAAATGGTAATACCATGATCGGATTCATGACGATCGGTGTCGCAAAAATAATTGGTTCATTGATATTAAAGAATGCTGGGATCAAGGAGAGACGTCCTAATTGTTTGAACTGCGCTGAACGGGCAAAAGCCACCATATATAGCACGATGCCAATCGTCATTCCTGCGCCAGTTACCGTCATAAATTGATCTAAAAACTGTTGGGTCACGATGTGTCCGCCATTTTCTAATGTCAATGCTTTACCAGATTCAAGAATAGCCGTATTGGCTAATGAATTGGCTTGTAAAATTGGTCCCATGATCCCGCCCACGATCGTCGAACCATGAACCCCAAAGAACCACAAGAATGGCACTAAGAAGCCTAGCATCATTGCACCACCAAGGGAATCCGTCACCCCTTGCATCGGACTTTGAATCACGGTGTAGATCCATTCTACCACGGTTGTCTGAAAGACTTTATCAAAGAAAACATAAATGCCTAATGCGATAGTCGTTAAAACAGCTGCCGGAATCAACGCTGTAAATGAGTTTGCGACATTGGTGGGTACTTGTTCTGGCAGTTTGATCCGGATGTCGCGTTTTAAGAACCACGTATAGCCCCAACCCACAAAAAGTCCCACTAAGATGGCACTGATCATGCCTTGTCCACCGGTCCACGTTTTATCAATGACATTTGCGATGGTCACATTTGCTTCAGCATCCGTTACACTTGACTCCATAGTTAATAAGAAAATAACTAAACCAATCATTCCTGCAGGGAGTCCTTCGTAACCTTCTGCTTTTACATATGAATAGGCGATACCCATTACGGCGAAAAAGGCCATAATTGCAAAAGAGGCGCCATAGGCTTGGTTGAAGTATTCACCTAAGCCACTATTCGTTACCCAATCCGCTATCGACTGGACGGGAAAGTTTGCTAATAGTAGGAAAATCGATCCTACGATTGAAAAGGGCATTGTATAGAGCATGCCGTTTCTTAATGCAGTAATTGCTTTCGTATTGACAAATTTTAATATTGGGGGTAATAATTTCTCATTGATCCATTCGTTCATCTCACATCACTCCTAAAATAAAATTCTATCCACCGGCCGATGAATTCGCTTACAAATAAATCTTAATGGATAATACGCTCCTTGCCTATAGCTTCTCTGAGATATGAAACATGTTCCAACAAAAAAAACAGCCGAAGCTGTTTTTTTTCATTGCTTAGATTTGCTTGTAGACTTGGTGGGCTAAAAGTTCGATCAGTGTAATCACCGGGACTTGCGTCGTCAGGTTCAAATCGACTTCTTTTCCCCCACTGACGACGGGCATATAATAGGAAATATTGTAATCTGCCATTTGGGCGATCGTCGATTTTTCATCATTGGTGATACTGAGTACTTTTGCCCCATACCGTTTGAAGTCCTCCGTTTGCTTGATCATTTGAATGGTTTCTCCCGAAACTGATAAAATGATCGCTAACGTATTTTCCATCCCACGAGGCGGTACTGGCAAAAAGGGATCGACGATGCTATAGGCATTGATGCCTAAATTAGCAAAATAGCGGCTGCCATAGGTGCCCAGAATGCCACTTGTGCCGATACCTGAAAACGCCACATGGCGTGCGGAAAGAATCAGTTCTACCGCTGGCTGGATAAACTTACGGTAATCTTCATTATTGACTTTTTTTAAGAATGTATTGACTTGGATCGTTGCATCATAGAAAAGATCAAACGCTCGTGCATCTTGTTCCTTTTTTTGACAGATCGCATACTTTAACTCTGAATACCCGCGATAGCCTAATTTCGTGATACATCGTAAAATCGTCGAGGTCGAGACATGGCATGCAGCTGACAATTCGCGGATCGTCAACTGATCGATCTCTTCAAAATGCTGGACAATGTACTTATAAACAGCCATTTCAAGCTCGTTCAGACGCTTGATTTTTTCTTCATCAAACATACCTGCTGCCTCCACCCGACAATTTTATCCTTTGTTTGATCGATTAGATTGCAAATAATTCCGTCGCTTTGTCAGGATCGGTATCATAGACTTCAAATGTTTCTCCAACACCTAGATCATGTTCTTTCATGGTGTTGACCATCGTTAAGTGCGCCAACTCTTTCAAGTTGTTTTCTTTACTTAAATGACCAAGATAGACCCGTTTGGTATTGTCGGTCAAGATATCCGTCATGACCAGAGCGCCATCTTCATTCGATAAGTGACCACGGTCTCCAAGAATTCGTTGTTTGAGGCTCCATGGATAAGGGCCCATTCGCAGCATTTCTAGGTCATGGTTGCTTTCCACAAGGTACGCATCGGCGCCTTTGATAATGCCTCGTACATGATCGCTGCAATAACCGGTATCCGTCAACATCACGAATGATTTGCCGTCTTTATGGAAACGATAAAATTGCGGCGCTGCAGCATCGTGAGAGACGCCAAAGCTTTCGATGTCCAAGTCACCCAAGGTCAGCACTTTTCCCATTTCAAAGATATGTTTTTGTTCGACAGCGACGTTACCGATCATTGGATCCATCGCTTGCCATGTTTTTGTATTCGCATAGACATCAAGTTTGTATTTTCGCGCCAGTACTCCGACACCGTGGATATGGTCCCGATGTTCGTGGGTCACAAGAATGGCGTCCAAGTCTTCTGGTTTGCGCCCTACTTCATCCAATAATGAAGTGATCTTCTTGCCGCTCAAACCGGCATCCACTAAGATCCGCTTTTTATTGCTTTCGATATAGAGCGAATTTCCTGAGCTTCCGCTGGCTAGAATACTTACTTGAAAGGCATTTTCCTTCATCATGGTTTACGTGACTTCCTCTCTGGTTGTTTCAACGAGTTCCATTATACCCGCTTTTTTATGGATTTTCTACCTTTTGAACGGCATTATTCGTGATGATCCGATTGCTGAAGGCATTGACCGTTTCGATTTGGATGGTGTCATCGCCATCTAATTGGAAAGCAATAAACCATGCAGGAATATACACATTTTTTTCCCTAACTTTTAAAATCATCGTATAGGCTAATTCCGTCCAGAGAATTTTCGAGTGACTCGGCAGCTTGTTGTTCAGATAAAGTGTATTTACTGCTTCTTTTTCTGAATAGACCGTCATCTTTTCCCTTAGAGGCGTAATATTGGAGATATGTGTTTGGGTGTACCGGGCAATCTGCAAAAGATCATCCGTTTGTTCTAAGGTGATATCGATCCGACTTGAGCTGTCATTGAAAGGAATGCCTTCATAGGATTGAACCGCCACCACGGTCGGATGATTGGCGTTCAAGACAGAGAGGTTTTCCAAATAGTCATATTCATCCCCAAACAGGACTTGATCTTTTCGTTGCAAAAAACCATTGACGGTTTCTTCCGTTTGAGAATCATCACTGATATAAAAGCCATTGGTTGAGACATGGATCAACTGCTGCCCTTTGACCGTCGACCCTCTTTTGAACTGAGTATTGAGTTGCGGATTTCGTAGTTCTGCCTCAAAATCCGTCTGTTCACCGCTCAAATAATAGCCACTCAAGACCTCGTCTGATAATTCACCAGAATACCGAATGTCCTCAGAATCGAGTCGTTGTTCGATAGGAATCGTTTGGTTTGATTGTGAAACCATCTGATGCTCGCTGCGAGCCTCACTATAAACATTGAATAAAAAGACATTCAGACCAAGAAAAGCGAGGAAAAAAATCCATTCGATTCGTTTAAAATCCAATTAATTCTCCTCCGTTTCTGCTAATTTTGTCATTAATGCATCATAGCTAATCCAAGACGAGTCATAATTGACATACCAAGCAGGTGTCAAATCAACCAGTGGTGCATCTTTGATCTCCCCCCATTGATAGCCGACGATGATCTGTTGCAACAGCTCTGGGTCAGCCCCTGCCGCAATCAAATCATTTTTGACTGACAAACTAGAAGGCAATTCAATCTCCGTTTCAGAAGGAATCGGCACTTGGATCGCATTCAAGCTGGCAGAAATCGTCATTTCACGACTGCCGGTCTGACCACTTTCTGAAAAAGCGACACTGATCACCCCTTGGCCGCCAGTACTAAAGACTGGATAGCCTTCGACGAAAACCCGATAATCCAAGTGTTTGTCTTGTTGATCAAAATAGCGGATCGTCCCAAAGTTATTGCCTAGACGAATAATGTAATCCGCACTCAACATTGCCAGATCCATTTCATCGGAACCGTCTGTGGTGGTTTCAAACTTGACTTGCTGCTGATCTTGCAAGACCGTCATGTTTTGCCCACCTTCATAATAGTAAGTATCGACACTTTCATCATTGATTTTGACGTTTTTAGGATTGTTGAAAAAGGCTTCTCGAAATAAACTCTGAGACTGTGTCGAAGAATAGTAGCTGTATTTTTTCAGCTTGATCGAATCTTGCGTATAATATTGATTGCTGGATCGTTCTTGATCAGTCCTCATTGCCGTCCATTCCCGAGGATTGTCTGCCAGTAAGTGTTTTACTTGGCTTTTATCCCAGTCGATCTTGCCTCGAACTACTCGTTGATGGGTAAAGTCAACAAATTGGATCGTGTTTTCTTCGAGATCAAACTGGATGCGAGAAAACGGAAAATCCTCTGTTTCACTTTCGTCCTCTAAGGACAGCTCTTTATCAAAGGTTTTCTCGTAGTCTTTCAAGTAAAACGTCGTATAGTAGTTTAAGGATATTCCTTGATTGACTTCTTGGGCTTTTGAAAAAGCTTGTTCCTCACCATAGGTCCGCAGGGTCAAATCACTGATCGTTGCCTCGTTGATCACCTCTTGGATCTCTCGAATCACCGCTTCCGAATTGGTTTCTTTGATATCCTCTTCATCATTCCAAGTCAAATACAGGGGCAAAAACAAATCGCTTTTTTGTTTGTAGGTTTGAACCGAAGGATTGACGCCGGTGTCTGTTTCCGTGCTGGCATTGTTGAACCCAGTCGGATTCAGCCAAATCATATAGGAGAAATAAAAACTCAAGGCGATCATCACGATCAAGCCTACACGAATGATTTTTTCTGAGATTCTCATACCCACCAATCCTCCTCATACGGTTCATACGGCAACATGATGTAAAATGTTGACCCGCGATTTTCTCGACTTTCCGCCCAAATCGCACCGCCATGAGCTTTGATGACTTCACGTGAGATCGCCAACCCTAAGCCGGTGCCTCCTTGTTGGCGGGCTCGAGCTTTATCGACTCGGTAAAAACGATCAAAGATCTTCGTGAGATCTTTTTTCGGAATTCCTAGTCCTTGGTCATTGATGCTAAGGACTATGTTGTTATGAGTCTCCATCAATTTCACCGTAATGATCCCACCATCTGGGGAATATTTGATGGCATTATTCATGATGTTGTCGATCACTTGGATCATTTTGTCCGTATCGACTTCCACCCACAATTCTCGTTTGGTAAACTCGCGGCGAATCAAATATTTTTTACTTTCATTCGTCACCATCATGTCAAAACGATCCAACACGAAATTAACCATTTCATTGAAATTGATATATTCCAACTGCAGTTGCGAATTGCCACTATCCATCCGCGACAAACTCAACAGATCATTGATCATGCGAATCATCCGATCCGTTTCATCCAAGGTCACTTTCAGAAAGTTCGGTGCAATTTCTGGATCTTTCCAAGCCCCTTCACTCAGCGCTTCGATGTAGCTGCGCATACTCGTTAGAGGCGTTCGCAACTCATGAGAAACGTTGGAGACAAATTCTCGCCGTTCCTGCTCATTCTTTTCTTGTTCCGTGACATCGTGCATTACGGCAACTAGACCGGAAATGAACCCGGACTCTCGACGGATCATGGAGAAATCAATGCGCAAAATCAGATTTGTTCCCGTCGAATCATTGCTAGGACGCTCCAATAGCATGTCTTCAGGGTTTTCCAAAAGCTTTCGTAACGTGTATTCTTCATCGATTTCCAATAACGTCAAAATCGACTGCCCGATCGCTTCTTCGTTAGTGACATTCAATAAAGACATCGCCATCTCATTGATGGTAATGACTTTGCCTCGTCGGTCGGTGGCAACAACCCCATCGGTCATGTGAGACAAGACGCTGTCCAACCGATTTCGCTCGGACTCCATCGCCTCTTGGGTCTCTTCGATTCGTTCCCCTAATTGATTAAAGGTTTCCGCCAGTTGCCCCAATTCATCTTTTCCATGAATCGCGACCTTGCGGCTATAATCTCCTTTGGCGATACGAATCGCTTGTTCCCGCATCTCTCCAATTGGTTGGGTAATGGAACGAGAGACCAATAGTGCCACAATGATCGAAATCACTGCCGCAATCAGCGAGGCGGTAACAAAGATGACCGCTGTTGTACTAACTTCATTGTATTTTGACTCAAGATTGCTCCGTAAATAAAGGGTTCCTAAGACGGTATCCCCTGTCGGTGATTGGATCGACTGGACGATATTGAACACGCGTTGTCCGCTGGATTCATCATAAAGGACTTCACTACGGTTCGTATCGTAATCACGGTAATCATTTTTTTCTCCCACCGATCCACGATCATTGATATTGGTGGTTGCACGAATAATCCCTTGCTCATCCACCACCCGCATCTCCAAAATTTCCGAAGAGTTGGTACTCGTTAAGATTCGATTCAAGGAAGCATTCATGGAATCCCAATCCAAACCATCATCATTATCCATACGACTCAATTCAGAGCCTAATGTTACCACTAACGTGCTGGCCCGTGCCTCCATGTCGCGTTTGAAGGCATCGACCGTTGTTCTTTCCAATTCGCGAATAAAATACGCCCCGATAATCTGGATCGCAATCAATAAGATCAAGATAAAAGTCAGGGCGATTTTGAAGTTCACCGATTGAAAAAAGCGAACCTTATTTTTCATAGCTTATTCCTGTTCTGGGTTCCGCAAGTAATAGCCCACTCCGCGACGAGTAACCAAATAGTTTGGATGGCTCGGGCTGTCTTCGATTTTTTCACGCAAACGGCGCACCGTCACGTCAACGGTTCGGACATCACCAAAGTAGTCATAGCCCCAGACAGTCTGCAATAAATGTTCTCGGGTCATCACTTGACCAAGATGTTTTGCCAAGTAGTGCATCAATTCAAACTCCCGGTGCGTCAATTCGATGGCTGCACCATTTTTAGTGACCATGTAGGCATCCGGATGAATCGTTAAATCACCAATCGTTAATTCGCTGTTGGCATTGTCGTCTGCTTCCTTCGCAGCTGCCGAGCCGCGACGCAGATTGGCTTTGACACGGGCCACCAATTCCCGGTTTGAAAATGGTTTGGTTACATAATCGTCCGCACCAAGCTCAAGGCCTAGTACTTTATCGATTTCAGAATCTTTGGCTGTGACCATGATGATCGGCATGTCATGGGTTTTGCGCACTTCCCGTGCAACTTCCAACCCATCCATTTTTGGTAACATCAGATCAAGTAAAATCAGATCAGGATCGACCTCGGCTACTTTTTCTAATGCCTCTTCTCCATCATAGGCGGTATATACTTCATATCCTTCTTTGGTTAAATTAAATTTGACGATATCAGAAATTGGTTTCTCATCGTCCACGACTAGGATCTTTTTCAAAAATGTCACCTCAATTTTTTTTAGTTTCTTACTTATTATACATTATTTAAACAGGCTTTTCATCTTTCCCAAAAACCGCCGCCTCATTCTTAAGGAAAGCACAAAAAAAGAAAGGCACGGGGCCTTTCTTTTTTACTCTTCTAAAAGCTGGATACCGATTCCTAACAACCCAGGACCCGTGTGGACAACTAATGCGGGAGAGATTTGCCCAAACAAGATTTCTTTGACCTTTGGAAATTCGGCTTCTAATCTTGCCTTCATCTCTTTGGCTTCTTGTAGTGCATCACCTTGGGCCACAGCTAAACGCACATGGCGATGATCACCGATAAATTGCTTGATCAAGTCGACGGTTTTGTCCAAGCTTTTCTTCCGTCCACGAGATTTTGCGACCGTATAGTAGATTCCCTCTTCATTACAAGAAATGATGGGATTCAATTTTAAAGCATTCCCTAAGATGGATGCGACAAGACCGATCCGGCCGCCTTTTTGTAAATACTCTAAGGTAGCTACGTTGAAAAAGACTTTGTTTTTCGGGACTTCATTCGTTAGTTGTGCCCGCAATTCTTCCCAGGTCACGCCTTTTTCTAAAAGTTCTGCCGCACGAATCGCTTGTAGCCCTGCACCGATCCCGATATTTTTCGTATCAAGTACAAAAACCTCAAGGTCGGTCCGTTGTTCACCTAACAGGCGAACAACATTAAACGTTCCACTCAATCCGCTGGAGATGGTTACAGCAAAGACTTTTTCATACCCATCGGCTTTGATCCGATCAAAGATTTCCCCGATCGCCGCGCCATCAGGTAATGAAGTACTAGGAATCTCTTGCGGCAAACGTTCGTAAATTTCTTCGGCAGTAATATCAACTTTATCGGTACAGGTCCGATCCTTGTAAATAATTTGCAATGGCAGCATATACATGCCGTATTGCTCCATGATCTGTGCGGGAACATCGGTACCTGAATCAACTAATAGGGCAATTTTCTCTTTATTCATGGGCTTCTCCTTTATATGTTTCTAAATAAATGACTTCTAATTCGATTGTTTTTTCTGCCAACAATTTATTAGCAAAGGAACGCGTTGCACCTTTCATGGCCACTAATTCAATCGGGATTGGTTCCGATGCCATTTGCTCGGGCTCTCCCATTGCTTCTGTGCCAACAAGATGGATTGCTTTTTCTTGTTCTTCACAAAATACATTATAGGCATTTCTGATTCCGACAGCTTTCCCTTGAAAAAGGATGCCTGTCTTTATTTCTGGAATCGTCAACACTTGCTTCAGCATCGTGATCGCGATCAAAAATGCGAGATGCTTTTGGTTGTAACGTTTTTTTTCTGGTGCGGGGATCATCCCTTTTTTGACATAATTATTGACCATAGACGAGGTCAATAGCGGATGTTTTTCTGTTTGGATCACTGGTGATAAATATTGGTCAATCAAAGTGATTACCTGATCCATATACAGTTCCAGGGTCGGTAATTCTTCCCACCTAGGCAGATGGAATTCCAGCAGCGATTCACCCCATGTTTTCATGTCCGATTGTAATTTTTCCATGTCATTCTCCATTTTGACTAACAGAAGGTTAGATTATCACAAACTAATCATCTAGTTTCGATAACTAGATACATTTTATCACGGCTTTCTGAGTTTTTAAAGCATTCTGATCAATCTTTTAAGAATTTCCTATCATTTGAAATTGGGGAATGAATGGTATTTTTTTAAGATAACCTCTGTTTCCCAACTGAAAAAGCACACATTTTTTTCAAAAGAATGATTGATTTTTAAACAACGGAGTGCTAAGATAATGAAGTACTTTTGGTACGGGCCGTTAGCTCAGTTGGTAGAGCAGCTGACTCTTAATCAGCGGGTCGCGGGTTCGAGCCCCTCACGGCCCATTGGGTGCCAAACCCACGGAACAGGTAAATGTTGGTGCGAAAGCATTTCGAAAACATTTATGCTGTTCCATTTTTTTTAAGCCTTTTTTGATCACCTTGAAAAGGTGCAACAGGGTTTCCTTCTCCACTGCTGATCATTCAGAAACTTATATGACTATCCTTAACACTTATCTCTATCCCCAAAAAACACCTCGCTTCTAAGTAGTTCAGCTATGCTCTTTTCAAAAATCAAAGTAATTCGGGCTAACTTCTTAGGAAGAACTTCCACTTCTCAGACGTCTTTCAATGATAGATTGCTGCCATTTATTACAAATATTAGAAACCTTTTGATTCAGCCTCCCTCTTTTTCCCGTTAACTTTAAACTAACTTAATTGCATTTCGTTAGTTTGGTATCAACAAGGAAGTATTAGATTTTAGTAACTGTTTAAGTCCCTTCAAATCCTTTCCCTTTTTCTTTTCGTTTCTTTTTGCTCCTCCAATAAATACCAAAAAAGCGTTCCATCAACATTTAGTTAACGAAACGCTCTATACATTGTTAAATTATGAATTCAGGTGTTCTTCATTTATGAAGTTTAAGAATAGATCACTTTTTCTTATTAAGGTAGCTTCCCTATCCACTCCATAGAAACATTATATTTCAGTGTTCTTTTGGGTTATCTTTCTATCGATCCTATTCCTCTTGGTTTTCTATCAGTACTCGAATTGGCGATAGTAGCGCCGAATTTCCATTGGGTGACAATTCATTTGTTCGACATAGGCATCAATGCGCTGCGTCACACAATGCATCAACAAGTGGGACAGCACTCGGCCGCGATATTTCTCACTGATTCCTGAAACAGGATAATCCTTGGTATCGATCAATGTATAGTTTCCACAAATTCTTGGCAATAATTTAGCTACTCTTTCTGATAATGGACGTTGCTCGTCTTCTCCCAAAAACACTGTGACAGGTGTGATTTCGTCAACGATTTCCAACGTTCCGTGAAGAAACTCAGCAGCATGGATCGATTTTGAACGCAACCAGCTTTGCTCCTCCCAATAACACATAGCATAAGAATAGACTGCGCCCCATTGATTTCCCGCACCGATGAAATAATGCATCGCATCGTGACGATGTTTCTCCGCAAATGCTCGCCCAAATTCGTCCGCCTGCTTTTCAGCTTCTACTAATCCTTTTGCTAAATATTGATCCAATTCTCGATAGTAGGCGTCGTAATCAGGAAAATCCCCATGGTTTTTCATTAATCGATCGGCAACCATAAAGAATTTGATTTGTTCGGTTCCCGGTGCAGGATACGTGATGACATGGTCACATTGTTCCGCCAAAATACTGCCTTTTGAATCAATAAATCCTAGTAATGTCGCTCCTACTTTTTTGATTTCTTCAACTGCTTTAACCACTTCTTGTGTCGTTCCAGTAACAGAGGACAAGATGACTAATGAGTCTTTCGTCAATCGACGGTTGCCGGTTGTATAGTATTCTGCCGCATGTTGGACGTAAACCGGTAAGTCACTTTTTCCATTAATGTAAGTGACAGCTTGCATCGCAGAAGCATAGGTACCGCCAATTCCTAGATAATAGATGGCGTCAAAGCCTTTTTCGTCAATGGCATCGACTAATTTTTCAATTTCTGGACGTAGATCTAACATTCCTTGAATATCGTCAATTTGTTGTTGTTCATTAAACTTCAGCATCTTTTCCACCTCTAAATTTTACTTTTTAGCACTTGATCAAAGTCATCAAAAATACGTTTACTCAAATCGATCCCTTTAGCAGCAGCCCCGAGATAGGAGAAAATTTGGAACGGAATAACTAAGAGCAAAGAAGAAAACGTTTCTTCACATGCAACATCCAACCCAAGTGTATCGGGATTCTTTGCCGCTGCTGTGGTGATCGTATAAGCTTTTCCCACATGGGATGCTAAATAATCATGCAACAGTTGGGCTCTTGATTGATTCGGGCTTGGTGCTTCAATAAAGAAAAGCACATGTTCATGGTTGGCTTCAAGATACGGCCCGTGCATATACGCTTCCAATTCAAATCCTTGCGAAGGCACTCGAATCGTTTCCGTAAATTTCGTTTCAAATTCTTTAGCGGTTCCCCAGTTTGGTCCATAACCGACTGCCACAAACCGATTCGCTAGTTTAAAAATACTTGCGTTTTTCTCAAAAAAATCAATTGTCTTAGCAATGATCTGAGGAATGGTTTCAATCATCTCCTCTAACTGATTTTTGATCATCGACACTTGGTAGTCGGATAATATACCTTTGCTGTAGCCAATAGATACCCCCATTAAATAGAGTTGCAATACTGTTGCTACATATCCTTTGGTCACGAATCCAACGGTCTCGATCCCAGTTCCTAGATCAATGCTTTCGTTAACTTTTTGAGCAAGGGGACTTTCGGGATCACTGCTTAAACCGATCGTATAAATATCTTGCTTGGACATCTGCGCCACTGCATCTATCGTAGAAGCACTTTTTCCGCTTTGAGAAACCGCCAAAACTGTCTCGACTTCTTTAGAAAGATGGCCGTAATGATTAAAGTGGTATGGCTCTTCAATCGTGACAGTGATCTGCGCTAATTTCTCCATTGCGTACTTTGCTGCTAAACAGGCATTGGCAGAAGAGCCCGTTGCCAAAATCAGTAAATTCTCGATTGCAGCTCTTTTTTCTTCTTTTTTAGGAACAAACCCCTGCAAGATCTCAACTAGGGTTGCTTGCTCTTCTTGTATATAGTCCATCATCGTTGCCACAACAATTCCTCCTTAAAAGAGTCCAATCAAGGATCCTAAAATACCTACGACTGCTAATCCCAGCAGAATAATTAGCGGCTTGACTTCTTTTTTCAAAAGATAAAAGACAGCCCCAAAGGCTCCCAATGACAATATTTTCGGAACGATATCATCAAAGATGCTTTGAACCGTAACTGCATTTTCTCCTGAACCAATCTGCAACGGAATGTTGATATCGATCATCGTAGCGGTCATTCCTCCTACGACCATCAAACCAATGATTGCAGCGCCATAAGTTAAACTTTCCATCAAACCGTTTTCCTGAATTTTCTTTAAAAATCCTGTCCCAAGTTTATATCCCCAACCAGTCGCAAAATAACGAAATAGTAGATGAGGAACATTGAAAATCACTAGAAACAGAATCGGACCTAGGATATTTCCTTGTAATGCCAATGAAGTTCCTACCCCAGTAGCAATTAGTCGCAACGTTCCCCAAAAGAAGGAATCACCGATTCCCGCTAAAGGGCCCATCAAAGAGGTCTTGATGTTATCAATCGCTGAAGAATCAAAATTTGGATCATTGACATTTTCTTCTTCCATCGCCGCATTGATTCCTAAAATAAGCGTGACGATATGCGGGGTCGTGTTGAAAAATTCCAGGTGCCGTTTCAACGCATCGGCCATCGATTCTTTTGTTTTGTAGAGTTTCTTTAAAATCGGAATCATCGCATAGACATAAGCTAGGTTCATCTGTCGCTCATAGTTCCATGAGAACTCCATTTGAAATGAACGCCAGAAGACACGATTCAACTCTTTTTTGGTAATTTCGGGTTTCTCATTAGAAGTCTTCATCATCATCTAGTACCTCCCCTGAAGTCATTTGAATAGATTGCCCTTGTCCACGAATGTTTCTTAAATTCACGACTACAACAGCCGTTATTGCTCCGAAGATTGCAATCCCTGTAACAGGAATCTCTAAATAAGCTGCTAATGCAAAACCTAAAAAGAAGTACGGTGCAACTTGTTTGTTAATCAGTAACCTAGCCAGCATGGCAAACCCAAGGGCTGGAATCAAACCAGTTGCAACTGATAGGCCGTTCTGTACAAAGGCTGGAATCATAGCCAATAATTTACTAATCGTATTGCTGCCTACCATAAAGGAGATCGTCACTACAAGGGCTAACATCAGAGATAGGCCAAAACCTGCTAATAAGTGCATTCGTTCTACACCTTTGTAGTTTCCATCTGCCGCGTATAAATCGGCTTTTTGGTTCATCATTGGGATAAGCAACCCCAAGTAAACATTTTTCAAGATAAGGGTCAATGTGGCGATTGGAAGTCCCAACAGTAAAGCCGTCTCGGTTCCCGCTCCTGCCGTAATTGCGAAAGCTGTACCCAGAATCCCTCCAGTTACGACATCTGGCGGAATAGAAGCACCGACAGAAAATGAGCCGATAAACGCTAACTCTAGTGTTGCACCCATAATAATTCCAGTGTTTATGTCCCCCAATACGATTCCTGTAAACAATCCAGTGACAATCGGACGCGACAGTAATGACGTTCCTAATGCGTATTCAGACTGCGCAATAAATGCAACAATTCCAAGTAATATTGCTTGCAGCATCTCTTTTGCTCCTTTCTTTATAAAACATCTTCGACAGCGACTTTTTTATCCGAAGGTACTTGACGGATATCGACAGCGATTCCTTTTGCAACCATTTTTCTCAAGAGTTCTTCTTCTGCTGGTAAAACATTGACTGCTTTGCCAATATTTTTAGAGCCTTCTTTGGCTTTGATCCCACCGAGATTGATCTTGTCGATCTCTGGACAGTTTTCTGCTAACTTATACGCATCTTTGATGGAATCAACTACGATGAATAATTTGTATTTATCCGTTACACCGCTTTGCAGGGCATGAATTGAATCCTCAATTGATTTGATCACCAGTTTTACGCCTTGCGGTTTTGCTAATTTGATCGTTGTCTTACGAATATCATTTGTCGGTACATCATCATTGGCAATCAAAATACAATCTGCGCCTAAATTTTGGGTCCAAGAAAATGCGACTTGGCCGTGTAATAGCCGATGATCGACTCGTGTCAAAATAATCATGTCGTCCCTCCTAAAATTCTTCTTCTTCGATTTCTTTTGCTACACTATCATTGCAAAACTGGATCATATCTTTCGAATTTGCCAGCGCTTGATGGATCGTTTCTAAAATTGCACCTCCCCCTTGAAGTTGTGTCGTTAATTCAATCAACAACGGCAAATTCAAACCTGCGATTAAATAAAAATTGGGTTGTTGGATATAACGCAAAAATTCATTGTTCACGCTGCCGCCAAAAATATCTGTGATAACGATCACTTCATGTTCTTTATATGTTTCCATCAGGGTATCTACCGTTGTCGTTAGATCAAATACTTCGTCCACATAACAGTCAATCGCAAAGACTGATTGTTTTTTACCGCAGATAAGTTCTAACGAATGCAAGATTCCTGATGCAAATCGTCCGTGGGATGCTAAAATAACGAGTCGTTCCACTGCTTTCACCTCACTTTGCTCCAAGTTACATCTTACTAAACGCAAAAAGCGTGCCAAAAAAAGTGGCACGCTTTTCTTATCGATTAAAAATCCGCTTCAACCATTGAAGAATCAGTGTTTCCAAACAAAACATCATAGATGTAGCAAACTTCAGATTCCGGTATCGCGACACTGTAAACCTTTTCAATGACACTAAATGCTTTTTTGATCTCATTCAGCTGTTTTTCATGACACTGGAGTAATGTGTCGCTGGCATGATAAGTATCAATGGCTTCATTTCGAATAAGACGCTCAATTAAGCAACTCGTATGGACAAACAACGCGAGTTTGCGATCATTGGCGATCCGTTGCTGCCACATGCGCTCCAGATTTCCCACGAAAAATTCCATTTGAGAAATCACTTTTTCTGTATCTAGAATCGTTACCGATTGAATCACTCGATCCAATGAAAAGTTTCTTACTAATTGATTGTTCACATAGGCAATCATCTCTTCATCCAATTCTTCTTTTAGCCAACTTAATAGCACCTCTGTCCCAGCACCCGAAATTAGTTCTTCTAAAGAAATAAAAGGAGCCAGCTCTTGGCGAGGTTTAGTGGTTCCCACAACACCAACAATGTCATACGCTGCCAATGTCTGTCTTATATGTTCACTGTTTTCCAGCTGGTTGAATTCATAAGGAAGGATCCGAATCTGTAAATGATCAGGAATACTCTTTTCTAATAAGGTAGAGATTTGAACAGCAGTTCCAATTCCGGTTGAACAAGTTGTAATGACAACTTTCTCTTTTTTCACTTTTGGAAGAATGATTTCCCATTCGTTTTGGTGAAAGGTATTTACTCGCTCTGGAATCTCTCTCAAGGAAATATTCTGTTGGATACACTCCCCCACAGCGAGGGCTACACTTGTCGTTACATTGTTCATCATAACAATTGGAACCGCCAATTCTGGAATATATTGATAGACTTCTTTCAAAGATCCCATGTCGAACAAGACAACGAGTCCATTAGATACATCGTTTTTCTGAATATAGGTGGTAACCCTTTCCGCAATTTGTTTGGGCGTGACCTCTAATGGCATATCGAAAGACTGAAAAACCGATTCATTCAATAAGCGGTTCGCAACGTTCGCGATACTACTGGCGGTTGCGTAACCATGGGCTACTATGATGCTGCGGGGGAGCGATGAATCTTTGGAATACCCCATATCATTGATATAAAGTGTAAAAATGATTCGGTCCATACTTGTTAACTCGATATCCAATGCTTTTTGCACTAGACCTAACAAATTCTCTGTGTAACGATCACTTGTAGAATAATGCTTTTTCACACTTTTCAATAGATTTTCTGTCAATAAAAGTTTGTCTTGATCATCCGGCAGCCACTCCACATTTCTCCGCAACCATAAATAATAACTGATTGTATAAACCATGCTACCATTAAAACTGATTTGAAAAGAATGCTCGATCTGCTCCATCATTCGCTGAACATGCTCTGTCACAAAAATCATTGTCCGCTGCTTTTGTTCCTGTTTATGATCAAACAATAAATTTTCGAAAAGCCTTTCGATCACTTTTGAAATAGGCTCGGCTGCCGCCACAAAGTCCTGCCCTGCTTGGACATAATTAAGTAAGATCTGTTCATACGTTTGAATGATCTTTTGTTGTTCGGGTTCACTTTCCGCAGTTAGCTGCTGGATTTGAGTTTGGCTATCAATAAGAACCGGTTGCATTGTCCCCATTTCATTAGGTTCTTCTGTCAGTTGCAGTAAGTGTTCTGGCAAATGATACACAGTGACTGCTATTTTTTTTACTTCTCGTTTTAAACTGGCTGTATAGCTTTTGGCTGTAATAATTTTGATTGTACTTTTTAATTCACCGACATTCCCAGAAAAATGACTGGTCGTTAAAATTTCGATTACTTGAGGTGAGAGCTCTAACGGCAAACCGATACGTTTTTGTTCTTCAATAAATGCTTGCAAAATCAACTGCTTCCTTTCGGAAACCGTCCGTTCTTCCAAAGCGGGCAATGTCGCTTGGATCGGAATTCGCCGTATAAAGGTTGTTAGAAATGTTTGTTTCAAATCTTCGGTGGTCGCAAACACCAACCGACAATCAACTGAGATTGGCCGGCCCGTATCCCCCATTCGATAGATAACTCCCTGATCCAGAAAAGTGAATAATTTTTCCTGTCCTTCAGCATTCAGTCGATGAACTTCGTCAAGAAAGAGGACTCCACCGTCTGCTGCTTCAAATGCACCTTCGCGATCTTCTTCTGCGCCAGTGAAGGCTCCTTTTACATGTCCAAATAAATTGCTCGTCAATAGCTCATGGTTATTGGCATACTGTGCGCAATTGATCGTAATCAGCGGCGCATCACTTTCTAGTAATTCATTTGCCACACAATAATGATGAAACATTTTTACGAGAAAACTCTTCCCAGTTCCACTTTCTCCCGTCAATAAGAAGGGAAGCCCGCCATTTGGATAGAAGGCTGCCATCTTGATCTGTTCAATGACTTCTGCCAGACTACCTTTGCTGCCGATCACACTGGAAAAGAAATCTTCTTTTTGATCAAAAAAAGGCTTTTCTTCCGCCACAGCAGCCAGACTATCATACACGTTTTTTGTTAAAGGATAATTTTGGATTTCAAATGCCTGCTTATGAAAAAAATAAACGGGTCGGGTCGCAATTTTCACAAGGCGACCTTCTTCCGTTAACTGATTCAAGTAGTGACTGATGGTATTTCTCTTGACGGAAAACTTCTCGGCAATATCTTTCGCAGTAAAGACATCGCTTACATTTTCGATAGAGAAAAAAGCTGTTTGATTTTGCAAATACGCGAGTAATTGTTCTTTCATTGTCGTTCTCCTTGTCCGCTTTCTCTGATTATCATAACTTAAAAAGCTTGGGGATGCTATAGAACTTTTCGTAGAGTGATTGTCTTTTCTAAACACAAAAAAAGCAGCATCCTTGATGGCAGCTGCCGCTTTTTATTTTATCTATACAATACTTCTATGACCAATAGCAAATCATTCAATCACTATTTCTGATTCATTTCTATTTGCTAAAATACGATAATTGTCAATGCGATAACGTCATTTGCCACTACTGTTTTCATTTAATCCTTTCCCATATTGGTGAAGGTTGCTTGTTCCTTCTAAATTTTTTCTGATCCAAGCGACAATTATTCTTGCTTGATTTCGACCCATTTTCTTTAGTTGTTTTTGTAGCTGAGGCATGTATAATACTCTATACTTCATCTAACAATTTCTCCATATCAGCTTAAGAAATACCGACCTCTTCTTTCTTTTTAGAAAGAGCCATCGCTTCTTTTAAATGAAATGGTCCCTCTCCTATCCATCCCCTTGACCGAATGTAGAAGCATTTCTTTCAGATTATTAATGAATGATGATGTTTGCTTTTTCAATCATCAGAAATTTATTATTTTTTTAAATAACAATTTAATTTTTCTTGACCAAAAGAATTCAGAGGTTTATCCTAACTATGGAAAATCGACGACTGGATAAAAAAGAAGCAAGTGAAATTTTTTATTCAATTTGACCTTTGACATTTGTGAAAAAATGCATAAGAAACTTGATAGTGATCAAGCGCTTATGGAAAGAAATTTTTTTCTCACTAAATTTCAAAAAACGCTCTATTTTAACCAGTCAGAAAAATCATTTTAAGAAGGAGAAAGCGATGAATGAGAAACAATTACGCTGGTATAATATTGCGCTGATGGCGTTCGTCTCTGTTTGGGGACTGGGAAATGTTGTAAACAACTACGCTCAACAAGGGTTGACTGTTGTTGTCTCGTGGCTATTAATTATGGCTCTTTATTTTGTACCCTATGCATTAAGTGTTGGTCAGTTAGGATCGACCTTCAAAGAGTCAAGTGGTGGGGTCTCCTCATGGATCAAAGAAACCTCAACAAAGCGGTTGGCTTTCTTTGCTGCTTGGACTTATTGGGTCGTTCACGTGCCCTACTTGGCACAAAAACCCCAAGGAATCTTAGTATCATTGAGTTGGTTATTTAAAGGAAATGGTACATTTGTATCGACGATGGGTTCCATGGAAGTATCGTTGATTTGTTTAGCTATTTTTCTATTCTTTTTATGGATTGCCTCTAAAGGATTGACGACCTTAAAAATGATTGGGAACATCGCCGGAACAGCCATGTTCGTGATGTCGATTCTTTTTATCCTTTTAGCAGTGACTGCTCCAGCAATGACTGGTGCTGAAATTGCTACACCAAACATGTCATCTGTTTCAACCTATATCCCTAAATTTGACTTTACCTATTTAACCACGATCTCGATGCTGGTATTTGCAGTAGGTGGCTGTGAAAAAATCTCGCCTTACGTAAATAACACAAAAAATCCTGCCAAAGAATTTCCAAAAGGCATGATCTTTTTAGCCGGTATGGTGGCGTTATGTGCCTTGCTCGGCTCGATTGCAATGGGGATGCTTTTTGATGCCAACCATATTCCAGAAGATTTGATGGTCAACGGCGCTTATGAAGCCTTTCAACGACTAGGAAACTTCTACGGAATTGGCAACTTTTTTGTCATTCTTTATTCCATCGCCAATGCGTTGGCGCAAATTTCTGCGTTGGCATTTTCAATTGATGCCCCATTGAAAATATTATTGTCTGATGCTGATTCAGAATTTGTACCAAATGGCTTAGCAAAACTAAACAAAAAAGGAACACCAGTGAATGGGTATATTATGACTGGTATCCTAGTCAGCATTTTGATCATTATTCCAGCACTAGGAATCGGCAATATGACCGAACTGTATCGTTGGTTGTTGAACTTGAATTCAGTTGTCATGCCATTGCGTTACTTATGGGTCTTCTTAGCCTTTATGCTAGTCAACAAACATGCCAATCGCTTTACTTCCGATTATAAATTCGTGAAAAACACCAAGGTTGGCTTTGGGATCGGCTTATGGTGCTTCTTGTTCACGGCCTTTGCCTGCATTTTAGGGATGGTTCCTAAGCTTGATTATGCGGCAGATCCGCAAGCTTGGTTCTTCCAATTGGCCTTAAATATCATTACACCGATCGCCTTTCTTTTGATTGGCTTGATCTTGCCAATCATTGCGAAACGTGTAAATAAAAAATAATCATTCCCTCAAAAAAGAGGTGTCCGACAACTATTTCGGTTGTCGGGCACCTCTTTCTTTGTAAATGAACTTCTTCGCCGCTCGCGGTATTTGGTCCATCCTCTTGCCGAAGCATTCATTCTTCTTCATTGTCCTCTTTGTTGTGCTCTTTGATTCCATACTTGATCCATTGCACCTTATAGCGAAAATCTTTGATCAGCTCTTTTGCGGTCCATTCATTCGAAATAAAATCTGTCAGACTATCCATCACGATCGCCATAATAAAGTAAAGAAAACTGACGGCTTCTTGCGTATCATGGATCGTGAAGCGATTTTCTTCCAACAGCTCCAACCACTGGCGAATCATGGGCGAATCGTCAGGGATCGCATCGCGCTTCGTCCAGGCATTGCTTTGAGTACATAAGTGGATCATTTTCCAATGATCATCTTCAGGTGACCATTGACTGCACCAAGCCAAGTATTCTTCGATCCCTTTGAAAAATTCATTTTTATTGCGATTGATAAACGTAAAAATCGCAGAATGGATTTGGTTGGAATAGTTGGTGATCGCATAGTCATAGGCATCTTCTAAGTTTTGAAAGTACTTGTAAAACGCCCCTCTAGAAATGTGCGATTTTTCGACGATGGCAGAGACCTTGACTTGACTGATATGCTTGCTGAAAAATTCTTCTAAAAGCACGGCATCGATTTTTTCTTTTTTCTCTTGTTTTAAATGAAAAAATGTTGTACTTGGCAAGGGATTCTCCTCCATCGTTCGCAATCTACTCCCTCTATTATAAACAAATCCCTCTACTTTTCCACTCAGACTTGTGCAGTTTCTCTTGATGGGGCGTTTTGTTCGATGAGATTGCCATCTTCCATTCGGAAAATGCGATCACTCCATTGGATCATTCGCTCGTCGTGGGTGACCATGACTGTCGCTTTCTTTTTCTCATGTGCTTCTTTCACCAATAACTTCACGACTTCATACGCATGATCGGTGTCTAAGCTGGCAGTTGGTTCATCCGCTAAAATCAAACTTGGGTCATTAAACAACGCCCTGCCGATCGCCACTCGTTGACGTTCCCCACCAGATAAATCGCGGGGAAACTTGTCTTGAAGGTCGAGAATATCTAATGAAGCAAGCAATTCATCAATCCGTTCCTTTTCCTTGGCTTTTCCTGTAACTTTGTCGACCAAATAAAATTGTTCCTTTACCGTTAGAAAAGGGATCAAATTCGAGCTTTGCAAGATAAACCCAATCTCTTTAAAACGCAACTTCCCTCGTTGCTTTTCATTTAATTTGGAAAAGTTCACCTGGTTGATGATGATCTCTCCCGATGTTGGACTTTGTAAGCCGCCAGCGATGGTCAAAAAGGTACTTTTCCCTGAACCGGAAGGGCCGATGATACTGACAAACTCCCCTTCTTGAACATGAAAATTGAGTCCTTTTAATGCCGTTACTTCGGTATGTTGCTTGCCAAATTTTTTTATAATATCCTTCATTACTAAAATGTCTTTCATCTTTGTTACCCTCCTATTGCCGTGATTGGATCGACTTTTGTGACCGTCCGAATGGAGAATAAGCCGCCTAGAACTGCCACGAGAATCAAGATGCCGCTATAAAGCAGCCATTGCTTTAATTCAAAGAAAAATGGCATGGCATCTGGTAAAAACAAGCTGGTGCCGTATGCCGCTGCAAAGGCTAGGGCTACCCCGATCACTCCTACCATAAATGCTTGCGCAATAATTGATTTGGCAATAAAGCTGGTCCGAATGCCTTGGGCTTTCATCACACCAAAAATCGCCGTTTTTTGCAGGGTGATCACATACATGAAAATCCCCACAATTGCCGTTGCAACAACAAATAAGAAGTAGATCATGGCATTTAAGGTCAAGTTTTGGGCAGAAAATCCGGGAAGCTTTTCAATGAAGTCTTCCGTTGCCAAGACTTTGAGCTGGGTTCCTTCTTGGTTATCGACTTTCGGATCACTTGATTTGGTCACAATGATATTGATGGGCTGCTCCTTGTCAGATGCAAATGGTTGATTAGCAAACTTCATTTTCGTCCAAGTATTGAGGGAAGTATAAATCACTGGTGACACCGTATAAGACGTTTCTGGGGTGATCCCAACGACTTTGAAGGTTTCATCTGAGCGTCCGATTTTCACTTGATCCCCGACCTTGATACCTTCTTCTGCTAAGTTTTCTGAAATCGTGATCTCATTTTCTTTTGAAAACTGCTTACCTTCTAAGACTTCTGGTAACAAGAACGCATCGTCTTGTGTACCAAAAACAGTCACATTGACTTGTTCATCGTTGACCGTGATGACACTGCTGTATAAACCAATCGGGGCTTTTTGGGTCCCTTCTACACGGTCTAAATCCCCTCTCGTCAATTGCGAAGCCGCAAATGTGTCATTCGCATCTTCTGATAAAACGATCGCGGATGAATCCCAGTCGACGATGGCCTTTTTAAAATCCCAGTTAAGTCCGGTTGCTAAGCCAGACAATATAAAAACAACATAGGCGATCAAAAACATGATTCCTACGATCAGCCCATATCTTAATTTTGAATAACGCATTTCTTTTATAGCCAGAAACATTGCTCTTTCCTCCTGTTTTCCAAATATTGACAAAGTGTCACTTTTTGAAGAATACCACAAAAGGTGACACTTTGTCACTTTTTACAACTCGGAAAGTTTGTAAGGTTGATCGATCATTCTTTTTCTGTCATTCACTGAGGCTGTTTTTTTCTAAAGGAGTGAGAAAAAAGAGAGTTGAATATTGGGCGTTTCGCGTAAAATACGTCATTTCCTTTTAACATTCTTGGCTAGATGTAAAAAAAGCATGGCCGACCGTAAATAGTCGAACCATGCTTTGGCAAAAACGAACCCTAGGATTTCATTACTGGTGTTCTAGAGATCAGCTGACTTTGCTTTGTCCAATTGTGGAAATTACTGCTCGTAACTGATGACACGAAGTATCAAACTGCCGTTTTTCCTCAGGAGTAAGCGTCAATTCAATAATTTCGCGAACACCGTTTTGGTCCACAACTGCAGGAACCCCTGTGAATAAATCGTTGATGCCATATTCTCCATCAAGGTAGGAAGAAACCGGTAGAATCGCTTGCTCATCATTTAAGATCGCTCGAACGATTCTTGCGACACTCATCCCTATTCCGTAAAAAGTTGCTTGTTTTCGATCAATGATTTCATAGGCGGCATTCTTTACTCGTTCAGAAAGAACCGCTAGATCGGCAACGGTCAAACGATACTTTTGCTTGATCAATTCTACGATCGGTTGCCCACCGATCGTTGTATGGGACCAGACAGCGACTTCCGAATCACCGTGTTCCCCAATGATATACCCATGAATATTTCGTGGATCGATGGCTAATTTTGCCGCCACTTCTTTTCGAAGTCTTGTGGTATCGAGGGTCGTTCCCGTACCAACGACACGATTGGCTGGCAACCCTGACACACGCCATGCTTGATAAGTTAAGACATCGACTGGGTTTGAAGCGATGACAAGCACGCCATCAAAGCCTGAAGCCATCACTTGTTTTGTGACGCTTGCCATAATTTCGGCGTTCACATCGATCAATTCAAGCCGTGTTTGTCCTGGCTTTTGGTTGATCCCTGCCGTAATAACGACGATATCAGCATCTTTACATTCCGAGTACTCTCCCGCCCAAACTTTGATGTTTTCTTGCCCCCATGACATACCGTCTAACAAATCGAGGGCTTCTCCTTCTGCTTTGTCCCGGTTGACATCGATCAAGACCAATTCATTGATCAGTCCTTGATTGATCATGGAATACGCAATGCTCGTTCCAACGAAACCTGTTCCGACAACGACAACTTTTCTGCTTGTACTTTTCATGTGCGATCCCTTCCCTTTCTTTTCAAATACTTGTGCTATTGTTTTGCGTAGAGTACGCATTTTCTCAAAAAATGGATGATTTTTTGTGTTTCCTTAATAACTATGACCGGCAATCAGCGCTTTGGTTTGCTGATACAAATGAACAGCATATTTTCCTAACACATAGCTGACGACAATCACGGCAAAGCTTGTTTCAATAATCGTTAAGGCTTGTAGAAACCCAAATATCAGTGGGTGGTTCGCAAAAAACAGTGCTGATTTGAACATTGCCGTCGCCGAGATCACAAGAGGAAACGTAAATGCCGCATAGCTTGGGTAAAACCCGACTGCCAGCATGTTTTTCATATAAGCGACGACACAGAAATAAATCGTTTGTGACAATAACAGCATAAAGGCGACAAACCAAGCAGAGCCTTGTTCAAATACGGAAAGGTAACCTGCTAAGCAAAGAGAACCTGGCGCTGTTAAAATCGTGATCAAAGGAACTGCCGCCCGTTCCGTCAGCTTTTGATGGACGATTCGCTTTAAAATAATCGGCAAAAGCGCAAAATACAATACCAATGCGATCCAGACGATCACTTCTCCTAGCTCTTTAAAAAAGACAGCAGAAGTATTGGGAATTACGCCAATCCCGACGAAGGTAATAAACCAGCTTGGATAAATGTATTCCAGCGAAAGGTCGACAGGCAAAATATGCACGACAACAAAATAGATCATTAAAGCAAAATGTAAGCCGATAGCCCCCCACCAGAGCAGATCATTCACTACTGCATTGGGAATGACTCGTTCAAAAACAGTGGAAATCACCATCAGCGCCATCGCAAAGGTCGGCGCCACCGAAGCAACGATTGGGTTTTTCAACTCTGACATCGTGTGCTTAAATGTAAAGCATACTTTCAGAAGGAAGAGCCCCATGATGAAAACACCAAGGGTGCAAAACGCATTTCCAACCGTCTCCATTCCTTCTGAATACAATAAATTCCCCAAAGACACAGTGCCTAAAATCAAGCCGCAAATCGGGATTGGCAATGAATGTAAAAAATGCTGGATCGATGTTTTCATCAACTCATCCTTTCTTAATGTATGAAAATTTCAATTAAATTTGCTTTCTTTTTTCTCTACACTTATACTATAATCACCTGATAACTATTTGTAAAATTGTTCTTTTAAATACTAATTATAAATTTTATTAATAATAAAGGAGTCCGCAAAATGATTGAATTGCTCAAAACCTTCATTGTTGTTTATGAAACGAGAAACTTTAGTCTTGCCGCCAAACAGCTCTATAAAACTCAGCCAACGATCTCCTTGCAAATCCAACGATTAGAGGCGGAACTTGGCTTCAAACTTTTTGAACGTAAAGGAAAACAATTGATTTTACCCACCAGCCAAGCGGAGTTTTTGTATCCTCGTGTGGTCGAGTCCCTCCGCTCATTGTCCACTATTTTTTCGCAAGCCAAAGACGCCAAAAATTTTAAAACAGAGTGTGTGCTCGCTTGTTCGAATACCACCGCTGTTTACTTACTGCCCAGCATCATGGCGCAGCTGATTGCAGAATTTCCAACGTTTGCCTTTGAAATCAAAATCATGAATTCCCAAGAAGTGATCGATGCCGTCGAATCAAACAAAGCCCATATCGGCCTGATTGAAAAATCAATCGTTTCGCCATTGATCCAAAAAGAATTCGTTTATCGTGATGAATTGGTGTTAGCAGGCAACCTCGCTTCTGATTTTTGGGTCTTGCGGGAAAACGACTCGGGGATGTACTACATTAACGAAACCTATCTATACGCACAGCACCTAAATCCGCAAATCATCAAAGCCAATAACAGTGAAGTGATTTTATCCCTCCTAAAACAAAACATCGGCAAATCGATCATTTCGAAACTCTCATTACCAGAAGAGTTGCCTTGGCAGGAACTTGATCCAGAGTACCGCTATCGTGATCTTTTTATCATTCAGAATCGTCAGCGTGTGACGCCGGAAACCGGAGAGGTTTATGAGGAGATTAAGCGGCTGTTGTTGGCATTGATTCCATAAATATTAGTCTTTTGAACCAATTAAAGTGAATACAAAAAAAGACGCTGGAGTGTCGTTTGTCACTCCTCCAGCGTCTTTTCATTTTTATAATTCCTTGATAAACCGTTTCTGTTCATGACTGCTGTGGTAGCCATGGTTTTCATAAAACCTGTGGGCAGCATGGCGTTTGACATTCGAATTTAATCGAATGCCTTGCATTCCTCGCTGTCGGGCTTCTTCTTCAATTGCCGACAGTAGTTTCCCGCCAACGCCTTGCTTTTGCACTTGATCATCCACTACCAAACCTAGGACATTAAAAAATTGCCCAGCAGAATAAACTGTTGAATACGGCTGTGCTTCAATCATCCCAACTGCTTTTCCCTTTATTTCGGCAACAAGCAAGAGATGATCCTCCTCAGCTATGATCCTCTTTAAACCCTCGATCAATACTTCTTCTTCGATTGGATAGCCTAGTACTTTCGACAAATGAGCTAGTTCTTTATGATCAGACAATGCTGCGGCTCTAATTTTCATGATATTCTCCTGTCTTTTGCTTTTGGTTCGGTCATTTCTTTAGAAAGTTTAATTTCATTTTCAACTTGGAAAAATGGTAAGTAGTCGCTTTGTGCAACCACAATAGAAAACGGAAATATACAGACAGTATACTAGCGATCACCTTATTGTTTTCACTATCTTTTTCCCGCTTGCTAAATTCCTTCAAGTTATTTTGCTAAATCAATATTTACGTCTGATCAAATGAAATGAGTGCGTACTCGTTAGGTATATACCTGATGGTCGTATATTCAAATAATTTTCCCATATCATTATAGACCGCATTTTCCAGTATCCCCACACAATTATTTTTTCCTAAAGCTAATTCTTTAAAGTCAGAATCTTTTGCAGACTCAACTTTCATAATGGACTTTGATGCAGCGATTTTAAAATCTAAGTTTTGTTTGATATGGTCGTAGATTGATCCGGCTATGATTTTATCATTAAGTCCCTTAACGATACTTTTTTTGAAATAACTCGTATCTGACATCATCGCTTTCCCATCAATGATTCGTAATCGTTTCACAAGGTATACTCTTTCACCAACCGGAAATGAAATTTTTTTTGCTAATGAATCATCAACAGTCAACTCGCGAAATTCTTGCACAATTGTTTTTTTTTCGACCTCAGTATCTGAGGATAGTGCCTTCAATCCTTGAAAATTTCCTACCTTGAATGACTTCTTGTCAATCTCGATTCTTTCAAGAATCACTACCCCTCTTCCTTTCACACTATAAACCAATCCATCTTCATTAAGCAGTTGAATCGCTCGGCGAACTGTATTTCTGCTAGTACCAAATCGCTCAATTAACGCCATTTCGGTCGGTAAAACCATTGTATCGTTATAGAGTCCCTCATTAATTTCATTTTTCAAAGTGTCATATATATCCCGAAACTTGTTCACCATAGTTTCACCTCACTCTTTCAGTTAATTATAGCATGATATCATTCTACCTATACAAAAAACTTAAATTTGTTTAAACAAATACTTGATTATTTGTTTAAACAAATTTAAAATGAGCGTAACCGGTTAAAAGAAATAAAGAAATGAAGAGGTTTTAGTATGAGTGACAAACAGTTAGCAGAGTACATGATTGAGTACGTTGGTGGAAGAAATAATATCAAAAATGTAATCCACTGCATTACACGTGTTCGTTTCTATCTAGTGGACAAAGAGAAAGCCGATACAAATAAGATAAAAGAGTTGGATGGTGTAATGGGCGTCGTAGAAGCCCAAGGACAATATCAGGTGGTTGTTGGAAACAAAGTAAATGCTGTTTACGAGGAAGTAATGCGCCAGTTAAACAATGATCAAGCCTTTGATTCTACAGAAGGAGTGGTGGAAAATGATTCCAATTGTGATTTTCTTCAGCTATTTCGAAATGGCTTCAATCAGTTTATTGGCATAATTACAGGTTCAATGATGCCCGTCATCGGTCTTCTTGCAGGAGCTGGAATAATCAAAGGATTACAAGCTTCGTTGGTGACGTTTGATTTATTACAAGATAGTTCGCAATCTTATCTATTGATTAACACGATTGCAGATGGCATTTTTTATTTTTTGCCTGTCATCTTAGGTTTTACTGCGGCTCAAAAATTAAAGGTGAATCCTATTGTTCTGGCAGTCGTGGGTGCGATACTCATTCATCCAAATATAGTCACTATTGCTTCAAGTACAGCTGCGAAGGTCGCTATTTTTGGCATAGAATTCCCCATTATGAATTATACAGCTTCGGTTTTCCCTATTCTGGTCGCTGCTTGGTTAGCAACGTATGTTGAAAAGTTTTTAAAGAAAATTGTTCCTCTCGTGATTTCTTCCATTGTGTCACCAATCGTTGAAGTTCTGGTACTAAGTTTAGCCGTTCTTCTTATCATCGGACCAATCATAACGATTATTAGTGATGGGCTTGCATTCGCAATTAGTACCATTTTTGACTTTAACACGATTATTGGCGGAGCCGTCTATTGCGCACTTTTTCCAGTCTTAGTGGTCTTCGGCATGCATTGGCCATTGATTCCAATCATCGTCAACGATTTAACTGTCAACGGATTTAGTATGATGAATGCCTTCTCGTCTGTATTGATGATGGGTATTGCGGGTGCAACGTGCTCGATTGCATTAAAAACAAAAAAAGCTCAACTAAAACAAGTTGCCTTTGCTGCCACTCTTTCACAAATATGCGGTGTTGGCGAACCGGCAATCTATGGTATTCTACTAAAATACAAAAAAGTTTTCTATCTCGTGACCCTTTCAAATATTTTTGGTGGTGCTCTAGCAGGCTTCCTTCACTTGGTCAACTATGGATTCGCAGGTGGGGTTATAGGCTTTGCCTCTTTTATCAACCCGATTGCAGGGATCGATAACAACTTCTATGCTTATCTACTCTCTCATATAGGAACATTTTTGCTATCCTTTCTTTTGACTTGGCTTTTTGGTTTCAATGATAAAATGAGCGCTGCAGATGAACTGTAAGGTGATATATGATGAAAAAAATAATTTGGCATCAAGTATTTTCTAATTATCAAGTACTAAACTTTTCTCCTAATGGACGTAAATTGCGTTTGAGAATCAAGCAGCCGCTTTCTGGAAAACGATTAGCACTTGAACTTTGTAACCGCTATGATTCTTTTGATTTAAACGTAGAGTCGATAAAAATCAGTAGTAATCCGGGAAACCAACAATCTGGTATTATTACCTTAGATAATCGACCACAATTCATTGTCCCAGCTGGGGCCACCTTATGGACAGATGACATTGATTTTTCAGTAACCAAAGGAGCCGATATTCTGATAGAGGCATTATTTTCTAACGAGATCAATCGCGTATCTTCCTCGGCAAACTTACTGTCTGATCAAGTAGTCCATTCGAATATAAGAGAAATCAATAACTTTATTTTTGGAATTACTTCAGTTGCTCTAGAAACGAAAGTTGATGCAAAAGTCATTGCTTTTTTTGGCGACTCTTTGACGAATCAAGGATATTTTAGCGATAGTGTCATCGACAATCTAAACAAACGTGGTCTGGTTGCAACAAGCTTTAATGCTGGCATATCAGGTAATCGTCTGACATGTGCAGCTTCAGGGATTTCTCGTTGGAAAGACAGTTTTGGGGTTGCAGGAATAAACAGGTTCCAAGTAGATGTCGTGGATCAAAAGCCAGATTTGATCGTTTCATTGATTGGGTTAAATGACTTATTTCATCCAGGAACGGGCTCTCCACTTTCAGAATTACCTACCAAAGAGGAGTTGATCAAACACTACAAAGTTCTAATAAGTCTGGCAAAAAAAGCAGACATTCCGTTTGTTCCCCTCACGCTTCCCCCTTTTAACTATTCTTACAACCAAGGAAAGCCGAGTTGGACCGAGGAAAAAGAAGCTATCCGAACTGCGTTTAATCAATGGTTAATGACGCAAGAAAATACGATCGATATCAATGATATGGTAAGAGATCCTTCTGATAAAACAAGATTAGCTTCTGCATTTGATTCGGGGGATCATCTGCATTTTTCTCAAACTGGAGGGGAAATTTTAGGAAAAGCTGTGGCTGAGAAAATTCTTTACCTGTCATTGCAGTGAATTGATAGACTCTCAACAAAAAAACTGCTAAAAATAGTCGAAAATAAAACATACCTCCCGTACATATCTGTTTAAAATGTATACGGGAGGTTGTCCTTTTAACTATGAATTTTCTTCAACTCTGCGTTTGAATATCCTTACTCTCGATCACTAGCAATTACTCTACGTACAATGTCACAAATTTTGCATGGTCTATCTTTTCAAGAGTGACTACATTCTTTTCCACAACAAGTGCTTCTTTTGTATCTTCTTTTAAATCGACTGTTTCTACTGCGTTCACTTGATGGTTGAATGTGATCGTCGCGTATCCACCTTCATCTAAAAGCCCATTGTATAGACGCAAAATATAACCTGGACGATCTTCGGCTTTTTTCAATACACTCAGGGTCAAATTGCCATTGATCTCAAAAAGACTAAAGTTTGCCGGTAAGGTTGGTTCAACCGGTCCTAAAGTAAAAATCAAGCGGGAATTCAGGAATTCTGCGGTTTGATAAAGCGTGATCGGTGTTACTGCTTGTTTGGCACGTTGTGCAACATTTGCTTGATCAAATCCTTGAGCAAAGTAAGCAACAGAGAAATCAAAATGCATCGTTTTGTGGCACTGCGCAGCTGGTGTCGCAATCACTGATTCTCCTGAAGCACGCCCTGGTCGATACAGTAGATTCTCTTTCCCCATGAAGCCATAGGTTCGGAAAATCGTTAAGCGAATCGTATCAAACGCTTTCCCCACGATCTCATATTCACGTACACCCTTGGGCATGACTGCTACGCCATGGGATGCATCGAATAAACCGACAAACGATTGACAAGTTTCTATGGCGATCGGCTGCTCATTCCATTGCTCTTTATTAGCTTCCCAAAGAGTCATTTCTTTTTCAAACACAACGGGGCGCTGCAACGTACCAAACTGTTGGTCAGCCAGCGAAAATTTCGAGGCAATTCCGGTATCAAATAGCACACATACCCGATGACTATCCACTTGTTGGTTTTCAACCGTTAAGTTGAAATCAATTTGTTGCGATTGTTTTTTCAACACGATCGTCAATTGGATCGGCAGTGAAGCCGAGGCCTTCTTTTCTGCACGTTCAGCTAAATCCTTCGGAACCCTCAGCGTGAATGCCACATCAATCTTTTGGTAGATTGCTGATTGCTGAATCGAGATCGTTGGTTGCGCATCAATTGATGAAATCACAAAATCTTTCACAGGTGGTGAATAATTGAATGAATCACCATCGTCGCCATTTTCTTCAATGATCCCTTGATTTTGATAAAGCACCTGATTGGTTTTATCTAGAATATCCAACGAGCCATTGCTATTAACAATGATCTGATAGTACTCATTTTCGATCGTATTGGTTGTAATCTCTTGCAATGGTGCGCTTGTATCACCTTTTAAATCAATTGTCAGCTGGGTATACCCCATACTCGGCACGTCAGTCGTTTCTATGGCAATCTTTGCTTTATAGACTTTCTCCGGCAAATAGATCTCCTTGACTGGATCTAATATGTTCCCCTGATTCAACACATACTCCGTTTGGTCGGTAAGCTCTAAAATCGTATAAGGTAACGCCTGTCCTGACTGGTCAAGGATCGCAAATTCTTTTTGCGGCAAATAGACCTCTGCTTCGATCACCCCATTACGTTTTGTGTCATAGGTATTGAAAAGTGTAAAAGTAATTTCTTTTGCTTGTGGGTTGTTGATTGCAGTAGAAATCTGTCGTAACGTCAATTCGACAAGATTCATGGAAATATCTCGCGCTTGCTTATAGCGCATATAGATATCTTCGTTGGTCGTATCAGAAACACAAGAACCAATCGAATCATGCGCCGCATTTTCAAACATTAACTTCCAAATCTCTATGACTGTTTCCACAGGGTACTCAAATCCTAATTGCATAGCCATTGTTAGGATAGGCTCCATGACATTGACTAAGTAATGTTGGATCTGAGTGTTCATCGCCTTCAAATCAGGACGTGAAGAAAAAATCGTTTTGTGGATTCGCATCAATTTGCCGTTGATCAGTTCACCAGCGATTTCTTCCAACTCAGGATGGCGTGCTTTGACCGCAGCAATGTATTTTTCAATCGTTGAAAATTGTAACTCATACTCATCCTGATACAGTTGATTCATTCGATCAACTAATTCTGGAAGATTTTCTCTAACTGGTGCTTGGTCGAAACCATTTGGAAAATACACTTGATCCGTTGCACTGCGTCCCCAAGTCGTTTTAAACGGTTCTTGATGTAAGAACTCTGCTAATTCTGCTTCTCGTTCAGGAATGGCACCGCCAATGTAGTACCCACTTGGGATCTGGTAAACATTGACCACAGAACCATCTTCTCCACGCCATTTGTACTCTGTGTGTTTAACATCGTCATCACTGACACCGCGCCAAAACATCGTGTCAGTGATACCAAACTCTCGATAGATTTGTGGCATACTAGCTGCTTGTCCGAAAGAATCTGGCACATAGCCGACATTCATGTAGGTTCCGAATGCTTCACAAATTTTCATGCCATATAACATATTTCGAACAATGCTTTCTCCCGAGATCACTAATTGATCGGTTTGTGTGTACCATGGGCCAATGATCAATTTCCCTTGTTGAACAAGTTGTTGAATCCTTTCTTTGTCCTGTGGGCGCCATTTCAAGTAATCATCTAACAGAGAAGCCTGTCCATCTAAAATGAAACTTTCATAAGGATCATCCTTTTCTAGTTGTTCAATGACATTTTTTAGATCGTGCATCAAATAGATTTTCGAGCGACTCGTCGTAAAATACCATTCGCGATCCCAATGACTGTGGGGTACGACATGTACTGTTTTTTTCATTCAATCATTCCTCTCCCGTGATTAAAAAAGGCACGTAACGATGGGTGTCGTTCGTGCCTATTAATTTTTCTCAATTTTTTTACCATCTAGTACGCGTAATTTGATCCTTACATAAATGCTTCGAATTTTGAAAATCGTTTCTCTTCAAATACTCTTGTTTTCTTCCCCAAGTCTTGTCCTTGTCAGATACCTTAAAGCGTTCTTGAAAAATCACCTGCTCGTGCCTTTTCTTTTGCTACTATTTAGCTAATCAGCCTTGTTGCTTAATTTTCAAAGCTCACTTCAATATCATCGAGGGCAATATCTTCTGTTTGTTCTTCTTGCTTATTGAAATTCACGAATAAAGGCGCAACAAAACCGATGAAGGCTGCTCCTGCAAATAGTCCAATCAAATACGCCCAACCGTTTCCAACAGTGAAGAAGCCGTAGATTCCCCCAACTGGCGGCATTTTGTCATACATTCCTAATGCGATCCCCAAACCAGAAGCGATTGCACCTCCCAACATATTGATCGGCACAAGCCTTAATGGATTGACTAATGTAAAAGGAATTGCTCCTTCTGTGATTCCGATGAACCCCATAATAAAGTTATTACGCCCAGCATCCAGTAGCTCTTTGTTGAATCGATTTTTGTGGAACAAAGTTGCTAAGGCATATCCAAATGGTACCGCACAAATCGCAACGTTCACGATGATGGCTGGTAAATAGACTCCTTCCGCTAGTAACACATTTCCTGCCATCCAAGCAGCTTTGTTTACAGGTCCCCCTAAGTCAGAGCCAATCATTGCCCCCATGATGACTGCCAGTAAAATTTTGTTAACGTCATTTTCAATCATGGTTCGGATCCATTCAACCAAACTAGTATTGATCCACGCCAATGGCTCAGAGAGTAAAGCGCCCATGACGATTGCTACGGACAATGTAGCAATCAAGGGTAAAATTACCAGCGGCATCACACCAGCAAACGATTCCGGTAATTTGATATGTTCTTTCGCCCACTTCACTAAGTATCCTGCTAAGAACCCAGCAATAACTGCCCCTAAAAACCCAGCATTGGTACTAGAAGCGACCGCACCACCGATAAAGCCGGCACCTAGTGCAGCCTTATCTCCAACAGAATACGCGATAAAACCAGCCAAGACAGTATTGATCAAGCCGATTCCTGTCCACCCTACTTGTTCAATCAAATAAAGCGCATGTTTAAAGCCTTCCGTGTCAGCATATGGATCTAAGCTTGTGATTCCCATACCAAGAGCAATCATTTTCGGAATGGCAACAACCAGTGAAGCACCAATAATCAATGGCAGTACAAAACTAATTCCACTCATCAAGTGGCCTTTTAAATCTGCTAGAACTCTTTTCATCATCCTTGCCTCTTTCCTTTAGTTTGCGTTTCTTTGTTCAACAGCAGCGACACATTTCTTCAGCACAGCTTCCGGTGCTTTGATACACGTATTGATATTTACTCGAATTTGCGGTTTCCCTTCAAACCGTTCCATCCCAACAACTTTTTGGTCAGTCGCTAAAAGTAAGAAATCTGCTTCTTTTGCTTCGGCTGCAGTGATCTCATTGACTTGTCCTAACGAACCTTGCTGTTCGATCTTGACCTCATAGCCCAGTTTTACACCTGCTTTTTCTAAAGCTTTTGCCGCCATCGGTGTATGTGCCAATCCTGCTGGACAGGCGGAAATTCCTACTATTTTCATACAATTTTCTCTCCCATCATTTCCTTTTTGATCAATTCTGCTAAATAAGCTTTGTCTTCTGATTGTTGAATCTGCTGAATGAATGCCTCTTCAAGCAATGCAGTTGCTAGGCGACTCAACATTTGCAGATGCACCGTTCCTTCATCTTTTTTAGGAACCATCAAAGCAAACACATTTTTGACTGCCGAATCATCGAAGGTTTCCCATTCGATGGCTTGCTCTAAACGAATGAACAAAACGGTCGGTTCCAAAACCGGTTCAGCTTTTGCATGTGGAATAGCAAAGCCTTCTTGTAAGCCGGTTGAATATTGTGCTTCCCGTTCAATGAATGCCTCACATGTATCTGCTGCATTGGTAACGATCCCTGATTCGTAGGCATAATGCGCAATTACGTGAAACAGTTCTTCTTTTGATGTAACAGCCACATTCAAGAGAATATTTTTTTCCTGAAAATCCATCTCATCTGCTCCTTTCCTTTATTATGAAACCATTAGCGTAATTCCTGTGGTTTATTTTCTGTACACGTTTAATTTACGGTTTCTGATTCATGATGTAAACACAACAAATTTCCGATTCAAGTGGCAATCATTAGTAAAGCGTTTTCCAAAATGATTGCCAACTCTTCTGGAAATTTTCGGTACTGGTGAAGCATTTCATTCTTATTCTTTCTATTGTATGATGAGAAAGAGCACGGAGGTGAAACAAGTGTCAAAACTTGCTTATCAACGATTAGATGATCTAATGGAAGTATTAACTAGACAAACGGCGCCGCTACCAATGAAGGAGTTAACGAAAAGCTTCTCGATTTCTGAGCGAACGGTTCGGACCGACATTGCAAATTTGAATGATTTGTTAACAAATGTGGGTGCCTCCATCAAGTTGATTCGAGGGCAAGGCTATTTGTTGTCTATTGGTTCAAAAGAACAATTTCATGACTGGTGGACTGAAAGTATGTCAACTACCGAGTCCTTTCTAACTACGAGTGAAGAACGACAAGCCTATCTACTTTTCCTTTTGTTTAAGAATGAAAACCCTTTATCCTTAGATGATTTTCTTGATCGATTATTTATTAGTAAAAACACCTTTTACTCATACTTAAAAACGGCTCGAGACAATTTAGCGACCTATCAATTAAAAATAGTAAATCGTCCAAATATTGGCTTTGAAGTCTTGGGTAACGAATTCGCCAAACGCCAAGCAATCAGTGATCTGTTGATTGAAAAAGACCTCCAAGAGTATTTGGTCGGCTTCACGGAAATGGAACTTGAGTTGTTTGATACGATTGATCTGACCCGCTTGCAAGAATTGTCATTAAATCATCTGGCACCCTTAGACTTATTAGACTCTGATTACTATCACAAAAACATTCTTTCTCATTTTGCTTTAGCAATCAGTCGCTTTATAGCCGGTCATCAGATCAACGAATTTCCCTTGCATGTGCCCGCGCTCAAAAAAGACGCCCAGAAAGTTGTAGGTCACTTCTTAGAAGAAATCGATCGTGCATTTGATATACAATTGACTGCTGGAGAAAAACAATACTTCATTTACTATCTCGCGATGAATGCACCACGTTTAGTTGAAACAGGTGATGCAAGCGATTCTTCCACGAAAACTGCGAAAGCCATTGTGGAAGAATTATTGACTGCGATCAAACAGACGTCAAACTATGCATTAGAAACAGACAAGATGCTAATAGAAGATCTGACATCTCATATTGAGGGCTTTATCAATATGAATCTAATGGATGCACGTCGTAGCAATCCATTGCTGGCAACAATCAAGAAATCTTTTCCACAGGCTTATGATTTATGTTTGACCCATTTAGAAACGGTAAGCCTGAAACACGGTTTTTATTTTTCTCCTGATGAGATCGGCTATATCGCTTTGCACATCGCAGGTGCTATGGAAAGGAGTTCTATCAGAAATCATCATAAACATCGCGTCATCCTTGTTTGCGGAACTGGTCGAGCCATGAGTCGTATTATTGAAGCAAAAATTATCAAGCACTATCAAGAAACGATCGAAGTCGTTGATCGCTTTTCTTACGTCGAGCTACAACAATGTGATCTTTCTGCGATTGATTTTGTGATCACAACCGTTCCATTAGAACAGTTCTCGGTTCCTTCTATTTATATCAACATGGCCAAGCTAGATAAAGAAATTGACAAAATCGAACCGTTCATTGAAACGCTCAGCGAAACAAAAGACGGCATCTATTCATTGTTTCATAAAGCATTTTTTCTTCATGAAAATCATGTAGATAAAGAAACATTACTAAATAAAATGGCGCAGCAATTGTACCAAAAAGATTTTGTGCCCCAAGATTTTTATGACAGTGTGAAAAAACGAGAAACAATCAATCAAACCAATATTAACGAGTGGCTTGCTATCCCCCACCCCATGACATTGATGGCAAAACGATCCGCCGTTTCAGTGGCGATCATTCCTGATGGTGTTGATTGGGGAAATGGTGATTTGGTTAAATTTGTCTTTCTCTTTGCGATTCAAAAAGACGAATATGAAGATACCGAAGAAATCTATAGTCTTTTATTAGAGTTGATGGATCGTGAAGATATTCAACAAGCAATCCTGCAAAAAAGTGACTATCACCACTTTTTGAGCTGTATAAAGCAATTATAAAAGGAGCTGGTGAATCCAGCTCCTTTTGTTGATATGGCTAATCTTATTTTGATAGTTCTTTTTTCTCATTCATAGTAAGCAAAATTAAGACTGTTTCTTGACCTTTTTATTTTTTAGTATTATTAAAAAGATGAAACAAATGATACAGAACAATCCAACGAGTATATATCGTTGATCTACAGTTTCTCCTGTCTTAGGCAGAGCATCACTATTTGATTTTTTTATCCTTTTATTTTCTTTCTCCAACACTTTTTCCCTGGTTGCTTTAATTGAACGATCATTTATTGAAAATTTGATAGGGGTTTTATCGATTTGATATCCATCTGGCGCTTTAGTTTCAACTAACTGATATTCTCCTATGTCTAAATTGCTTATCTCAACTTTTCCATCTTTATTTGTAACTATTTTTTTCTGTACAATATTTCCTTTCGAATCTTGCAGCTCAAACTCTGCATTTGCCAGTAGTTTTCCTGTTTCGCTGTCTACTTTTTTCAGAGTTACTTTCCCAAGTTTTGGTGATACATAAGTATTCTTGAAAATAATCGATTCTTGGTACGCTGGACTTGCCACTAATTGCCCCGCTTGATCCTCCACATTTACGTTTACATGATAGACTGTGTCATCGTAGGCGATCGTGCTATCTGTCCCTGCGACTTCTCGGATCGTATACTTGTGTGTTCCTGCTTGGTCATAGTCGATTGCATCGAAGTAAATTTTTCCGTTGGCATCATTGCTCTTAGTTTGGAGCACTTCCCCTTGCTCGTCCAACAGTTGGAATTGAAATTCATCCGCACTTAGTGCTTTGCCAGTCAATTCTTTACTTGCTTCTAGAACCGCACTTCCTTTTGCGGGAGTATAGCTATTTTTAAAAATAGCACTGCCTTCATAGCTTGGACTTGCCACTAATTGCCCCGCTTGATCCTCCACATTTACCGTTACATGATAGACTGTGTCATCATAGGTGATCGTGCTATCTGTTCCTGCGACTTCTCGGATCGTATACTTGTATGTT